>ERZ1643251.468-NODE-468-length-58832-cov-8.101775_pt1 | contig 58832 bp, 58 predicted proteins | sample MGYA00579261_ERZ1643251 | MGnify/ENA primary metagenome ERZ1643251 (study PRJEB29033, sample SAMEA4952267) | chicken gut metagenome | biome: Broiler Chicken; feature: Gastrointestinal Tract; material: Caecum | place: Ireland | collected 2018 | study: Broiler...
AGCGCCACCTTGCCAAGGTGGAGGTAGCGAGTTCGAGCCTCGTCACCCGCTCCAAACAGATTAGGAACGCTGGGCGTTCCTAATTTCATATGGTACCGTGGCCAAGTGGTAAGGCAAGAGTCTGCAAAACTCTCATTCCCCAGTTCAAATCTGGGCGGTACCTCCAGAAAAAAGTCCTTGAGATTTCTCTCAAGGACTTTTTTCAACTAAATCCGTCCTAACGGACGGGATAAATCCATCTTCGATGGGTGAAATCGCTTCGCGGTGAAATCCGACTTCGTCGGGTTAGAGGACGGATTTAATTTCATCTGCGTAGCAGATTTCATCCAAGCTTTGCTTGGATTTCACCGTGCGATAGCACGATTTCACTTATACTTGCGGCTTTGCCGCTTTTATGCTATAATATATTCAAAGGTGATAATATGAAATTTCAATATGTTCAAATATTGATATATATTAAGGGGAATCCTCGGTTTTTACCCAGTTCTTTTTCGGACACGAATGACAAAATCCCACAGCTTCGGCTGTGGGATTTTTTCGTACCAAAAAGGCCTCCCCGAAACCGGGGAGGCCTATGCCGTATTTAGTGCTGTCCGCAGCTGCCGTGGCCGCAGGTGTGACCTGCGTGGCTGCCGCAGTGATGTTCGCCTTCCCCATGGTGATGGCTGCACTGCACATCGGGATTGTAGGAAAGCTTATTTTCCAGCAGAGCGGCTACCGCCTCATCTGCATCCCCGGAGACGCCGCCGTAAAGCCGGATACCAGCCTCCTCCAGAGCCATCCGGGCACCGCCGCCGATGCCCCCGCAAATCAGGGCATCCACCTGCAGGCCGGAAAGAACCCCCGCCAGGGCACCGTGGCCCTGCCCGTTGGTGTCCACCACCCGGGCGCTGACAACCTGACCGCCTTCCACGTCGTAAACCTTGAACTGAGCGGTGTGACCGAAGTGCTGATAGATTTCTCCCTTTTCATAAGTGACTGCAATTCTCATGGTATGTTCTCCTTTTTCTGATTTGTAGGCTTCCTGTTTCCTGGGGCAGCAGTTTAAGGGACAGTCCCCGCCGGCACAGAGCCGGTAGTAGCCCCCCTGAATTTGAATGGGCAGCCCCATCACCAGGGCTTTTGCTATGCGTTTTCTGGCCTGAGCGTAAATGCTCTGCACCGTGGCCCGGCTCACCCCCAGAAGCTGGGCACATTCCTCCTGGCTCAGATCCTCCCAGTCCATAAGCCGGAGGGTCTCCACCTGTTCAAAGGTAAGCACCACAGGAGCGCCCCCTCCCGGCGTCTCGGGATAGAAGGCCAGGGACTCCGGCAGCTGACATACCCGCCGGGACTTTACAGGTCTACCCATGACATTGCCCCCTTTCTCTTCTGGTATGATGCCATTGTAGCGCTGTTTCTGGCATATGTCAATAACTGCCGTAAAAAAGAATCCCCCGGAAATCCGGGGGAGGATCAGGTCTGTAAGCCGGGTTCTGTTTTGACAGCCATCTATCTAGTCCCGGAATTGCTCCCGGGATCCAGCCACCTCTTGGGGACGGCCGGGCAAGCCTTAAGTCCCACACACGGTGTTGCTTCGGATAGAGTTTACATCTTAAAACCCATGTCTCCATGGGCAGGGTGCGCTCTTACCGCACCTTTTCACCCTTACCCTCCGAAGAGGGCGGTATATCTCTGTTGCACTTGTCCTGGGGTCACCCCCGGCGGGCGTTACCCGTTATCCTTGCCCTGTGAAGCCCGGACTTTCCTCACCCGGACCCTTTCGGGTTCCGGCCGCGGCTGTCCAACCTGGTCCGGAAGCTATTTTACCCCATCCCCGGCGGATTGTCAAATGTCTTGCAAAATCTTTTCTCAGGGGATATACTATGGGCATAGAGAAACAGAAATTTGGGAATCACGAGGGATTGTTATGGCAGATACATTTACACAGTATTTTGAAGGACTGAAAGATAAGAAAATTCTGGTGCTGGGCCTGGGGGTGAGCAACCGGCCGCTGGTGCGTCTGCTGCTCCAGGCAGGATGCCAGGTCACCGGCTGTGACCGTGCCCCCCGGGAGAAGCTGGAGCCGGAGGTGCTGGAGCTGGAAAAGCTGGGCTGCACCTTGCACTTGGGGGAGAGCTACCTGGAGGGGCTTTCCGCCGATGTGGTGTTCCGCACCCCGGGTATGCACCCGGGAAATCCTGCCCTGGAAGCCCTGAGAGCCTCCGGCGCGGAAGTTACCTCGGAGATGGAGGTGTTCTTCCAGCTTTGTCCCTGTAAAATTATTGCCGTCACCGGCTCCGACGGAAAAACCACCACCACGACCCTGATTTCCGAAATGCTGAAAGCCCAGGGCTACCGGGTGTGGCTGGGGGGCAACATCGGTACACCCCTTCTTTCGGAAATTCCCCACATGACCGCCGGCGACATGGCGGTGGTGGAGCTGAGCTCCTTCCAGCTGATGGATATGGACAGAAGCCCCCAGGTGGCGGTGGTCACCAACCTGGCTCCCAACCATCTGGATGTCCATAAGGATATGCAGGAGTATGTGGAGGCCAAGAAAAATATCTTCCGCTACCAGGACGAAACCGGTGTGCTGATTGTCAACGGGGACAATGCCATCACCGCTCCCTTCCGGGGCAAGGGCAAGACCCGGTTCTTTACCCGCCAGGGACATACGGACAACGGGGCAACCCTGGAGGATGGCTGGATTTGCCGGGATGGGGAGAAGGTGCTGGATACCCGGGACATCCTTCTGCCGGGGGTACACAATATCGAGAACTATATGGCGGCAATTCTTGCGGTGGAGGGACTGGTGTCCGACGAGAATATCCGCCAGGTGGCAAAGACCTTCGGGGGTGTGGAGCACCGGATTGAGCTGGTGGCGGTGAAAAACGGGGTAAAATACTATAATGACTCCATCGCCTCCTCTCCCAGCCGTACCATTGCCGGCCTGGAAAGCTTTTCCCAGAAGGTGCTGCTGATTGCCGGCGGCTACGACAAGCACATCCCCTATGACGTGCTGGGGCCGGTCATCTGCGCCCATGTAAAGAAGCTGTACCTCAACGGCGCCACGGCGGAGAAAATCCGTCAGGCGGTGGTGCAAGCCCCTCAGTATCGGGAAGGTTCTCCCGAAATTGCCATGTGCGGTGATTTGTACCGGGCGGTGGAGGCGGCCTCCCGGGAGGCTCAGCCGGGGGATGTGGTGCTGCTTAGCCCCGCCAGCGCCGGATTTGACCAGTTCAAGAACTTTATGGAGCGGGGCAATGTGTTCAAAAAGCTTGTAAAGGAGCTGTAACCATGGATTTGCGGCAGACGGCAGCGAAAATGCGTGAAATCATTCCGGTGAAATACTGCGGCGCAGTGATTGTGGCGGCAGGCTCTGCCACCCGGATGGGGGGCATTGACAAGGTGATGGCCCCCCTGGGAGGAGAGCCCATGGTGGCCAGAACCATCCGGGCCTTTCAGGAAAGCCCGGTCATCTCCGAGATTGTGGTGGTGACCCGGCAGGATTTGATTCCCCGGATGGAGGAGCTGTGCCGGGAATTTCCCAAGGTAATCCAGGTGGTGCCCGGGGGCGCTGACCGGGCGGCTTCCGTGGAGGCAGGCATCGGGGCTCTTTCCAAAAAAGTGAAGCTCATCGCCATTCAGGACGGTGCCAGACCCCTGGTGTCCCAGCCTCTTATTGACAGAACTGTCCGGGCTGCCCACAGCTTTGGGGCAGCGGTGCCGGGAATCCCGGTGAAGGACACCATCAAGTCGGAGAACAAGGGCTTTGTGGGAGAGACCATTCCCCGGCAGCAGCTTCGGGCCATCCAGACCCCCCAGGTGTTTGACGAGGCCCTGATTCGGGGAGCCCTGAAAAAGGCAAACCGGGAAAAGCTCCCCATCACCGACGACAGCTCCGCCGTGGAGCTTCTGGGAATGTCGGTGAAGATGGTGGAAGGGGAGGAGAAAAACATCAAAATCACCACCCCCCTGGATTTGGAGATTGCCCGGGTGTTTATGGAGGCGGAAGTATGAGAATCGGACACGGATACGATGTGCATAAGCTGGTAGAGGGTCGCCCCCTGATTCTGGGCGGGGTGAGGATTCCCTATGAACTGGGACTTCTGGGCCACTCCGATGCGGACGTGCTGCTTCACAGCGTGATGGATGCCCTTCTGGGAGCTGCGGCTCTGGGGGACATCGGCCGTCATTTTCCCGATACGGACCCGGCCTATAAGGGGGCAGACTCTCTGGAGCTTCTGAAGGAAGTGGGGAAGAAAATTGCCGCTGCCGGATACCGGGTAGGGAATGTGGATGTGACCATGATTGCCCAAAGACCCAAGCTGAAGGATTATATCCCGGTGATGGAAAATAACATTTCGGAGGCTTTGGGGGTATCCCGGAACTGCATCAATGTGAAAGCCACCACCGAGGAGCACCTGGGCTTTACCGGGGAGGGACTGGGAATGTCCTGCCATGCGGTGTGCATTCTGGAAGAAATATAGGAGCCAATCACCTTCCGGGACGGGAACCTCCCCGGGAGGTGATTGATTTTTCTCCGGGAATTTATGAAAAATGTGTGAAACCTATTGCTATCCATCCGCCAATCCGCTATAATGGTACGGATAATAGGGTAGTTATGCAGAAAGTGTACCCTGTTTTGAAAACAGGCGGAAAGGGGAACAGAAAAGGACATGGAAGCCATTGAAAATTTGTTCCAACAAGTGGGCAGAATGCAATGGACAGACTATCTGGACATTATCATTGTTGCCTTTCTGATTTATTGGCTGCTGCCGCTGCTGCGTACCACGGGCACCGGGAGAATTGCCAAGATTGTGGTTGCCATACTGGTTGTGGCATCCTTGACGGAGGTTTTGAATCTATATACCCTTCGTTTCATTATCAATCAATTTCTGGCCATTGGCCTTTTGGCATTGGTGGTGCTGTTCCAGCCGGAGCTGCGGCGGATGATTGACCACCTGAGTAACGTAAAGCTGAAACGGCTCTTCTCCGGGGAAAAAATCCAGGAGGAGATGCTTCCCATCATTGCCCAGACGGTGCGGGCCTGCGAGGTGATGAGTCGGGAGAGGGTGGGCGCCCTCATCGTATTTGCCCGGGACAGCCGGCTGGAGGAGTACTTCAAAACCGGCACCATCATCAACGGCCAGGTTTCCGAGCAGCTGATTCGCAACATCTTCTTCCCCAAGGCTGCCCTCCACGACGGGGCTATGATTATCCGGGACGGCTGTATTGCCGCTGCCGGCTGCGTGCTGCCCCTGTCCGAGAGTGACCGGCTGAGTGCGGATCTGGGAACCCGGCACCGGGCCGGTGTGGGCATGAGCGAAAACTCCGATGCGGTGGTGGTGATTGTCTCCGAGGAGACGGGTGCCATCTCCGTGGCCATCGGCGGTATGCTCAAGCGCCACCTGGCACCCCAGACTCTGGAGCGGCTGCTGCGGAACGAGCTGTGCCACGACCAGCCGGAGCAGGAGCAAGGCCTGGTGGTAACCCTGCGGCAGAAGCTCCACAAGTGGGACAAAGGAGGCCATAAGGATGAAAAATAAGGTACTTACCGCACTGTTTTCCCTGGCGGTTGCCTTCGGCCTGTGGCTGTATGTGATTACGGTGGTAAGCCCCGGCTCTGAGGCTACCTTCTACAATATCCCCGTGGTATTCCAGGGGGAGGGAGAGCTGACCAACCGGGGGCTGATGATCGCCTCTGAGGATACCCCCACCGTGACCCTGAAAATCGCCGGCAACCGCTCTGATTTGAACAACCTCAACTCCTCCAATATTACGGTGATTGCGGATGTGTCCAAAATCTGGGAGGCAGGGACTGCCACCCTGGACTATACTGTCTCCTATCCCGGCAACATCCGGGAGGATGCTTTGAGCATTATCAGCAAGAGCCCCGGCAAGATTGAGCTGGATGTGGAGGAGCGGATCAACAAGACCGTCAATGTGGTGGTGGACTACATCGGCTCCGTGCCGGAGGGCTTCATCTGCGACAAGGATAACATTGAAATGGATATCTCCACCATCCGGGTCACCGGGCCCAAGCCGGTGGTGGATCAGATTGAAAGCGCCAGAATCCAGGTGGATTTGTCCGGAAAGACCCAGACCATCTCCGACCGGTTCACCTACACCCTGTGCGACAAGGACGGCAACCCTGTGGATGCCCAGATGATTGAGACCAACGCCGAAGCGGTGAACATCGTGCTGACCATCCAGCGAGTGAAGACCATTCAGCTGGTTGTAGAGGTAAAGGACGGCGGCGGCGCCACCGCCCAGACCAGTACCATCACCCTGGACCCTGCCAGTATCACCGTATCCGGCAGCGAGAGCCTGCTGGAGACTCTGGACAGCCAGTATGTGATTGGCACCATTGACTTGGGTATGATTCAGGAGGATACGGAGCAGGTTATTGCCCTGGAGCTTCCCGATGGCATCACCAACGAAACCGGCATCAACGAGGTGAAGGTGAAGGTGGAGTTCCCCCAGCTGGGAACCAAAACCCTCCAGGTCAGCCGGTTCCAGGCCAGGAACGTTCCGGAGGGATTGAATGTGGAGTTTATCACCCAGAATCTGGAAATCAAAATCCGTGGCCCCAAGGCCCAGGTGGAGGCCATTACTGCCAATGATGTGACCGTGGTGGTGGACTTTACCGGTGCGGAACCCGGCACCATCAAGCTGAAGGCGGAAGTGGTTTTTGATGCAGAGTTTGGAGACGTGGGTGTGCTGGGCAGCCCCAGTGTGACAGCAACCCTGACGGAAGAATAAAATCTGGAAAAGGGGAATCTTGCAGTGATTAAAAGTATGACGGGATACGGCCGTGCCGTGGAGACGGTGAACGGCAGAGAATTTACCGTGGAAATCCGCTCTGTGAACAATCGCTACCTGGACTGCTCCGTGCGCCTGCCCAGAAACCTGGCGTTCTGCGAGGATGCGGTGAAGCAGGTGGTGAAGGCCTCCGTTTCCAGAGGCAAGACGGAGGTGTATGTCACCCTCCGGACAGAAAGCGGCGAGGAAGTCAAAATCAGCCTGAACAAGCCGGTGGCGGAAGGATACCTGGAAGCCATGGGGCAGATGGTGAAGGAATACGGGGTACAGGACGACATTTCCGTGTCGGTGCTCTCCCGGCTGCCGGATGTGTTTGCGGTGGAAAAGCCCCAGGTGGACGAGGAGCAGCTGCAAAAGGACTTGCTGGGCGTGGTCTCCCAGGCCCTTGCAGGTTTTGATGCCATGCGAACCACCGAGGGCAAGGCCATGGCAGAGGATTTGCGGAGCCGCGGTCAGACCATCTTGCACCTGGTGGAGCAGGTGGAAGCCGGCAACGGCCAGACCGTGGCGGACTACCGGGCCCGGCTGGAGGCCAAGCTCCGGGAGGTGCTGGAGAATACCGCCATTGACGAGGGAAGAATCCTGACGGAAGCGGCGATTTTCGCAGACAAGGTGGCGGTGGACGAGGAAACCGTCCGCCTGCGCAGTCACCTGAGCCAGATGAACACCATGCTGGAGGGCGGCGGCGCCGTAGGCCGGAAGCTGGATTTCCTCCTCCAGGAGATGAACCGGGAGGCCAATACCATCGGCTCCAAGTGTACGGATGTGCGGCTGGCCCGGGTGGTTGTGGACATCAAGGCCGAGCTGGAAAAAATCCGGGAACAGACCCAGAACATCGAGTAAGCCTATGGAAATGAAGCTTATCAATATCGGATTTGGCAGCCTGATTGCTGCCGGACGGGTGCTTTCGGTGCTGGAGCCGGACTCCGCCCCCATCAAGCGGGTGGTGCAGGAGGCCCGGGAGCGGGGCATGCTCATCGACGCCTCCTACGGCAGAAAAACCAAATCGGTGATTTTAATGGATACGGACCATGTGATCCTCAGCGCTCTGACCCCGGAGATTCTGGCGGGCCGTTGGAGTGAAAAGACACAGACACAGGGGGAAGAAAATGGATAAAGGCTGTATTTTTGTAATTTCCGGAACCTCCGGCGTGGGAAAGAGTACGGTTCTGGCAAAGGTGATGGAAAAGCGGAAGGATTTGATTTTCTCCGTCTCCGCCACCACCCGGGCTCCCCGCCCCGGCGAAAAGGAAGGGGTTGACTACTACTTTGTCACCCAGGAGCAGTTCCGGAAGATGATTGACCAGGACGAATTTCTGGAATACGATGCCCACATGAACAATTCCTACGGAACTCCCAAGGCTCAGGTGGAGGAGAAGCGGAAAAAAGGTCATGTGATTCTGGACATAGACCCCAACGGCGCCTATCAGGTGCGTACATCCTGCCCGGAAGCGGTGCTGATTTTCATTGCCCCCCCTTCCATGGAGGAGCTGGAGCGGCGGCTCCGGGGCCGGGGAGATACCTCCCCTGAGCAGATGGAGCTGCGGCTCCACCGGGCCCGGTGGGAGCTGGCCCAGCAGGAAAAATACGACTACGTGGTGGTCAATAACCAGGTGGATACCTGTGTGGATGAAATACTGCAGATTATTGCGGAAAAAGCAAACTAAGATTTTGGAGGAATTGAGATTATGTTGTACCCCCCTGTTGCAGATATGCTGAAGAATGTGGATAACCGTTACCTGCTGGTGAACGTGGTTGCCCAGCGGGCAAGAGACATTGCCGCCCGTGCGGAGGAACTGCAGGAGGAGCTGCCGGAGAAGCCTGTGACCATGGCCATCTGGGAAGTGGCTGACGGCCAGCTGGCAGCTACCCTGAAGGACGAATACAAGAAATAAGTTTCGGGTAGAATACCCAATCAAGGAGGGGCTTTATGATTGCAAGAATTGCTGTTTCTGCGGCTACTTTTGCCATTGACAAGCCCTATTCCTATTTTGTTCCTCCCTCCATGCACCTGCAGCCCGGTGTCCGGGTGATGGTGCCTTTCAGCCGGAGTAACCGCCGGGTGGAGGGTGTGGTGCTGGAGATTGGGGAAGGCTCGGAGGAAAAACTCAAGCCGGTGGAGCAGGTGCTGGATGAGGAGCCGGTGCTGTCGCCCACCATGCTCCAGCTGGCGGCGTTTCTCCGGGGCCGGTGCTTTTGTACCTACTTTGATGTGGTGCGGGCCATGCTTCCCGGAGGGCTGTGGTTTGAGGCAAAAGACAGCTACACCCTGACCCCGGACAGAAGCTGGGAGGAGAAGCCTCCCCGCCAGCCGGACGCCCTGAAAATCCTGGAAGCCCTCCGGGAGAATGGAGGCACCGCCTCCGGGACCAAGCTGTCCGGCCTTATGGAGGAGGATGCCTTTGAAAAGGCAACCGCCTACCTTCTGCGGAAAAAGTGGATTACCGCCCAGCGGAGCCTGTCCCGGAAAACCCGGGACAAAACGGAAAAAATCGCGGTTCTGGGGGTGGAGGTGTCGGCGGCCCTGGCCTTTGCCGCCTCCCGCTCCAAAGCCGCCGCCATGCAGCGAAGCGTCATAGAGCTTCTTTGCAGTGTAGGCAGCGCCAGCGTCAAGGACATCTGCTACTATACCGGCTGCGGTACCCAGACAATAAACCGCCTGGCGGCTCTGGGCCTTGTTCAGCTTCAGGAGCGACAGGTTCTCCGGTGCCGGGAGATTACCCCGGCCAAAATCCATGGCCCTGTGGTGCTGAACCCGGAGCAGGAAGGGGTCTTTGAAGGCCTTTGCAGCCAGCTGTCCCGGAAAGACCCGGGAGGAGCTCTTCTTCACGGCGTTACCGGCTCCGGCAAAACCTCCGTGTATATCCGCCTGATTGAAAGGTGCCTTTCCCAGGGAAAACAGGCAATTCTCCTGGTGCCGGAAATCGCCCTGACCCCCCAGCTGCTGGGGCTGATGGCAGCCCACTTTGGACAAAAGGTGGCGGTGCTTCACAGCAGCCTTTCCGTGGGAGAGCGGTACGACCAGTGGAAACGCACCGCTAAGGGTAAAGCCCAGGTGGTGGTAGGAACCCGCTCGGCGGTGTTTGCCCCCTGTCCGAATCTGGGCCTTATCATCCTGGACGAGGAGCAGGAGCACTCCTACCAGTCGGAAACCAATCCCCGGTACGCCGCCAAAGAGGTGGCATTGTGGCGGGGACTGAAAGAGGGGGCGCTGGTGCTCTTCGGCTCCGCAACCCCCAGCATCGAAACCATGTACCAGGCCAAAACCGGCAAGCTTACCCTCTACACCCTGAAAAACCGTTATAACGGCAAGGCCCTGCCCCAGGTGGAGATTGTGGATATGCGCCAGGAGCTGAAGCTGGGCAACCCCCTGAGCCTGAGCCTTCCTCTACAGGAGGGCATCCGCAAACGGGCGGAGGCGGGGGAGCAGACCGTCCTGTTTCTGAACCGCCGGGGCAACAGCCGGGCTTTGGTGTGCGTGGACTGCCGGAAGGCCCCGGAGTGCCCCCGGTGCAGCGCAAGACTTACCTATCACAGCGCCAACGGACGGCTGATGTGCCACTACTGCGGCTACTCCCAGCCGGCGCCCAGCCGGTGCCCCACCTGCGGCGGCCCCATGAAGGCCCTGGGAACCGGCACCCAGAAGGTGCAGCAGGAGCTGGAGGCCCTGAATCCGGAATATCCTGTGATTCGCATGGATGCGGATACGGTCAGCGCGGTGAACACCCACGAGAAGATTCTGGAGCGTTTTGAAAAAGAAAATATCCCGGTTCTGGTGGGCACCCAGATGGTTGCCAAGGGCTTGAATCTGCCCAGGGTAACCTTGGTAGGGGTGCTGGACGGGGACCTGAGCTTATATAACAACAGCTTCCGGGCTGGGGAGACCACCTTCAATATGCTTACCCAGGTGGTGGGCAGAGCCGGGCGGGGAGACCTGCCGGGGGAGGCCATCATCCAGACCCTGGTGCCGGAGCATAAGATTATCACTCTGGCAGCCTGTCAGGATTACGAAGGCTTTTATCAGCTGGAGCTGGAGCTGCGCCGGGTGCAGCACTGCCCCCCCTTCGGGGACGTGGTGCAGCTGACCTTTTCCGGGGAGCAGGAGCCCCAGGTGATTGCCGGAGCGGTAAAGTTCCGGGACAGCCTGCTCAGCTGCCTCTCCGGGCCTGAGTACCGGCAGGAAGCCTGCCGGGTGCTGGGGCCTGCCCCATGCCCGGTGGTAAAGGTGAATTACCACTACCGCCACCGCCTGACGGTGAATTGCCGGATGACCCAGCCTTTGCGGCTGCTGCTGGCCCATTTGCTCCGGCAGTTCTTCCAGGACAGGCAGAACAAGGGCGTCAGCGCATTTGTGGATGTGAACGGATACGAATAGAAAGAAGGATCAACAATGGGACTGCGTAAAATTTTGACAGATAAAGAGCCGGCGCTTCACAAGGTCTGCAAGCCGGTGGTGAATTTTGACCAGCGGCTGCACAAGCTCCTGGACGATATGCACGAAACCCTGGCAGAGGCCGGAGGCGTAGGCCTGGCGGCTCCCCAGGTGGGAATCCTCCGCCGGGTGGTGCTGGTGGACAACGGGGAAGAGGTGCTGGAGCTGGTGAACCCCACCCTGGTGGAAACCGACGGAATCCAGGAGGGACCGGAGGGGTGCCTGAGCATTCCCGGCAAGTACGGCCTGGTAAAGCGGCCCTTCTATGCCAAGGTCCGGGCCCAGGACCGGAACGGCAACTGGTACGAGGCTGAGGGGGAGGAACTGACCGCCCGGTGCTTCTGCCACGAGCTGGACCACCTGGACGGCATTGTTTACACAGAGATTATGGAGCGCTTTCTGTCGGAGGAGGAGCTGACGGAAGAAGCGGAATAAAGGGAAAGGAGACTTGCCCATGCGTGTGGTATTTATGGGAACGCCGGATATTTCGGCAACCTGTTTGAAGCAGATTCTGGTGGATGGTTTTTCCGTGGTGGGCGTCTATACCCAGCCGGACCGGCCCAAGAACCGGGGCATGAAGCTCACCGCCTCTCCTGTGAAGGAGCTGGCCCTGGAGAAGGGCATCCCGGTGTTTCAGCCGGAGAACTTCAAATCCCAGGAGGCGGTTGACCAGCTGAAGGCTTTGGAGCCGGACGTGGTGGCGGTGGTGGCCTTCGGCCAGATTCTGCCCCAGAGTGTGCTGGATGTGCCCACCAGAGGCTGCATCAACATCCATGCAAGCCTGCTGCCCAAGTACCGGGGCTCTGCCCCTTACCAGTGGGCGGTGCTGAACGGGGAAAAGGAAACCGGCGTCACCGCCATGTACCTGACCCGGAAGATGGATGCAGGAGATATGATTGACACCGCCGTGACCCCCATTGACCCGGAGGAGACTGCCGGGGAGCTGCTGGACCGACTGGCAGTGCTGGGGGCGGGGCTTCTCAGCAAGACCCTGGGACGATTTGCCCGGGGCGAGGTGGAAGGGACAAAGCAGGACGAGGCCCTGGTGACCTACGCCCCCATGCTGGATAAGTCCATGAGCCCCATCTCCTGGGAAAAGACCGCCCAGCAGGTTCACGACCAGGTGCGGGGCCTGAATCCCTGGCCCATTGCCACCATGGAGCTGGAAGGCAAGCGCTTTAAGGTATATAAGACGGTGATTGTCCCCGGAAAGCCCGGAGCAGAGCCCGGCACTGTGCTGGGACTGACCAAGACCGGATTGCAGATTGCCTGCTCCGAAGGGGCTGTGGAAATTCAGATTCTCCAGGCAGAAGGCGGCAAGCGGATGGGCGCACCGGATTACTTCCGGGGCCATCCCCTGGGAGGCTGAAGGTGAGCGGACGGGAGACGGCCCTGCAGGTGCTGATGGCCTGCCGGAAGGACGGGGGCTGGTCCAACGGTGTGCTGAAAGCCTACACCGCCCGGAACCGGCTGGACAGCCGGGAGGCTGCTCTGGCAGCCCGGCTGTGCTACGGCGTGCTGCAAAACCGGGGCAAGCTGGACTTTTACCTGAATCAGCTCCTGCGGAGCAAGGGTAAGACCTTGCATCCTGTGGTGCGGGACATCCTCCACCTGGGACTGTACCAGCTGCTGGAAATGGACAAGATTCCCGATTCCGCCGCCGTGAACGAGGCGGTGCTTCTCACCCGGCAGTACTGCCCCGGGCAGAAAAACGCCCCGGGCTTTGTAAACGGCGTGTTGCGAAACGCCGCCCGTAGCCGGGATACCCTGAAAGAGCCCCAGGACTGGGAGAGCCTTTACAGCCACCCGGCGGAGCTTATCTCCCTGTTCAAAGAGCGGCTGGGAGGCAAGCGGCTGGAGGCCATGCTCCGGGCCAACAATGAAATCGCCCCTCTGGCGGTGCAGGTGAACACCCTGAAAACCACCGCTGAAGGTTTGACAAAGACTCTGGAAGCCCAGGGGGTGGAAGTCCGGCCCCACAGCTTCATGGAAAACTGCCTGATTCTCTCCGGCACCGGAAATTTGGAGCACCTGAGTGCCTTCCGGGAGGGACTGTTCTATGTCCAGGACCCGGCCTCCAAGCTGGCGGTGCAATGCGCTCAGCTTCCTGAAAATCAGGATTTTCAGGTGCTGGACTGCTGCGCCGCACCCGGTGGCAAGAGCTTTGCCGCCGCCATTGCCATGGGGGGCAGGGGGCACGTTACCTCCTGCGACATTCACCCCCACAAAATTGAGTTGATTCAAAAGGGCGCCCAGCGGCTGGGTCTGACGAACCTGAATGCCATGGTGCAGGACGCCACGGCCTTTGTCCCCCAGTGGGAAAAGACCATGGATGCAGTGCTGGCGGACGTGCCCTGTTCCGGCTACGGAATCATCCGAAAAAAGCCGGATATTCGCTATAAAGACCCCAAAACCATGGAAAATCTTCCGGCCTTGCAGGGACAGATCCTTGCCAACCAGGCCCGGTATGTGAAGCCCGGCGGGGTGCTGATTTATTCCACCTGCACCATTTTGCGCCGGGAAAACGAAGGGGTTGTGGAGAGCTTTTTGCAGGAGCACCGGGACTTTTCCCTGGAAAAACTGCCCCTTCCCCCGGTTTTCGGGGAGGAAAACAACGGGATGCTTACTTTGATTCCCGGAGAACAGGAAACAGACGGCTTCTTTATCAGCCGCCTGCGGAGAGAGAAATGATGAACCATATCAAATCCATGACATTGCCGGAAATGGGAGAAGTGCTGAAAGCCTGGGGCCAGCCGGCCTTCCGGGCCAAGCAGGTCTTTACCTGGCTGCACAAGGGCGTGGGGAGCTATCAGGAGATGACCAATCTTCCCCAGAGCCTGCGGCAGCAGCTGGAAGAAAGCTACCCCCTCTACCGCCCCCAGGTGGTGCGGAAGCAGCAATCCCAGAAGGACGGTACAATCAAATACCTGTGGCGTCTTTCCGACGGCAACTGCGTGGAAACGGTGCTTATGCGCTACCACTACGGCAACACCGTGTGCATCTCCACGGAAGTGGGGTGCGCCATGGGCTGCGCCTTCTGTGCTTCCACCTTAGGGGGGCTGGTGCGGCGGCTGGAGCCCCACGAAATGCTGGACCAGGTGCTCTTCACCCAGATTGATTCCGGTTTGCCTGTGTCTCACATTGTGCTCATGGGCATCGGAGAGCCTCTGGACAATTTTGACAATGTGCTGCGGTTTCTGGAGCTGGTGAACAGCCCGGAGGGGATGAACATCTCCATGCGGCACATCAGCCTTTCCACCTGCGGCCTGGTGCCGAAGATTGACAAGCTGGCGGAGCATAAGCTCCAGCTGACCTTGTCCGTTTCCCTTCATGCACCCACCAACGAGATTCGCAGCACCATCATGCCGGTGAACAAAGCCTACCCGGTGGAGGCGCTTCTGGCGGCCTGCCGCCGGTACTACGAAGCCACCGGCCGGCGGATTTCCTTTGAATACGCCATGATTCACGGGGTAAACGATACGGAAGCCGCTGCAAAGCAGCTTCTGCAAGACCTGAAGGGGCTGCCTGCCCATGTGAACCTGATTCCTCTGAACCATGTGGAGGAAAGTCCCCTGAAGCCCAGCACCCGTCAGGCGGTGCAGCGCTTCCAGAAGCTTCTGGAGGATGGAGGGGTACCTGCCACGGTGCGCAGAACCCTGGGGGGCGACATTGATGCTTCCTGCGGCCAGCTCCGCAGAAAATATACCAAGCAAAACACCTGAACGAAAACAGTAACACAAAGGAGGGAAGGGGTATGCAGTATTGGGCGCTGACAGACCCGGGCTGTGTCCGGGCCCAGAACCAGGATGCTTACCAAATTGAAAAGCTGGACAAAAATACCCTTTTGTGCGTTGTGTGCGATGGCATGGGCGGCGCAAAATCCGGCAATGTTGCCAGCAGCCTGGCGGTGGAGGTTTTTGTCCAGGAGGTAAAGCGGGCTTACCGGGAGGATATGGATTCCGATTTGGTAGACCAGATGCTCCAAAGTGCGGTAAAGCTCACAAATTTCACGGTTTATGACCAGGCCCGTCAGTTTGAGGAGTTTGACGGTATGGGCACCACCCTGGTGGCAGCCCTCATTCAGGGCAACATCGCCACCATCGTGAATGTGGGAGACAGCCGGGCCTACACCATCGGCGCCGCCGGTATCCGCCAGGTGACGGTGGACCACTCTGTGGTGCAGATGATGGTGGACCGGGGGGAGATCACCCCGGAGCGGGCGAAAAATTACCCGGGCCGAAACCTGATTACCCGTGCTATCGGCACGGAGTCTGTGGTAAACTGTGATGTGTTCCACAAAAAGCTGAACCGGGGCGACTGGCTGCTGCTGTGCACCGACGGACTGAGCAATCAGATGGATGACCAGGAGATTCTCTTTGAAGTGGTGCATGGGCAGGATAAGCAGAGATGCTGCCAGCGCCTGCTGGAAATTGCCAAGGGCCGGGGCGCACCGGACAATGTAACCACTGTGTTGGTGCTGGCCTGATTCGGGCAGAAAAGGAGACGTGAGATTATGGACAAGTACATAGGACGGCTGCTGGACAACCGGTACGAGATTCTGGAAGTGATCGGTACCGGCGGCATGGCTGTTGTTTATAAAGCCCGCTGTCACCGCCTGAATCGCTTGGTGGCAATCAAGATTCTGAAAGATGATTTTCTGGAGGATGAGGACTTCCGGCGGCGTTTCCATTCCGAGAGCCAGGCCGTTGCCATGCTCAGCCACCCCAATATTGTGGCGGTGTACGACGTGTCCACCTCCCCGGAGGCGGATTACATCGTCATGGAGCTGATTGAAGGCATCAGCCTGAAGCAGTACATGGAGATGAAGGGGGTTCTCAACTGGAAGGAAACCCTCCACTTTGCCATCCAGATTGCCAAGGCTCTGGAGCACGCCCACAGCCGGGGCATCGTCCACCGGGACATCAAGCCCCACAACGTGATGGTGCTGAAAAACGGCTCCGTGAAGGTGACGGACTTCGGCATTGCCCGGATGATGTCCAAGGGCAACACCCTGACCAAGGAGGCCCTGGGCTCGGTGCACTACATCTCCCCGGAGCAGGCCAAGGGCGGCCGGGTGGACAGCCGCTCGGATATTTACTCTCTGGGCGTTGTGATGTATGAGATGATTACGGGCCGTCCTCCCTATGATGGGGAATCCCCGGTATCCGTAGCCATTCAGCACATCAACGGCGGTGCTCCCATGCCCTCCACCCTGAACCCCAATATTCCCGGGGGGTTGGAGCAGATTATCATGAAGGCCATGGCCCATGACCCGGCGGAGCGTTACCCTTCCGCTACAGCGATGCTGGCGGATATGGATGAGTTCCGGAAGGAGCCCACCATGCTCTTTGATTACCATACTCCCCCTCTGGATGCGGTGACCAAGCTGACCCAGAAGCCCCTGGAGCTGACCCCCAACCGTACCGCCCCCAAAACCACGGCGGAGCGGGTAGCCGGCCCCAGCGGCAGCTCCGCAAATCGATCTGCCACCGGTCGGAATCAGCCGGTGCGGAAAACCCAGGAGCAGCTGGACCGGGAGCGTCGGGAACGGCGGCGGAGGCAGCAGGAGGAAGCAGCCAGAAAGAACCGCAGCGCCACCATTGCCATTATTGTGTGTTCCGTGGTTGCCCTGATCGCCATCGGCGTGTTTGTGGTGATTCTCTTCTCGGAGTTCGGAACCGGAGAGCAGCCCAAAGAGCTGGTGCCGGTCCCCAACCTGGTAGGACAGAAATACGAGGACATTGCCACCCTTTACCCGGATTGGGAGATACGGCTGCAAACGGAGGTATATGACGATACCTACGAAGCCGGTGTCATCATAGATCAAGAGCCGGGCACTGGCTCCCAGGTAGAGGCCGGCACCCCTGTTTTCGTGACGGTGAGCCTGGGGAAGGAAACGGAGCCTACTTACATGGAAAACCTGGTGAACATATCCGTGGACCGGGCACAGGAGAATCTCAATGAGTCCGGTCTTGCCCTGGATGTGCAGATTCAGGAGGAAAACAGCGATATTATCGTGGAGAAGAATGTCATCCGCACCGAGCCGGAGGCAGGAGAACCCCTGACCATGGGGCAGACGGTGGTTCTGTATGTGAGCAAGGGCCAGGAAATTAAAGAGGTCGATATGCCCAATCTGGTAGGCTATACGGTAGATACGGCTATGAGCGTTTTGGAGCGGTACGGATTCCCGGTGCCGGAGATTGAGATGGTTTACAGCAGTGCTTCGAAAGATGAGGTGGTGGAACAGTCCGTGGATCGGGGCGTAAAGGTGACGGTGGATACCGTTATTGTCTTGAAGGTGTCCAGGGGGCCGGAGCCCACCCAGCCAACCGAAACCGAGCCTACCGAGCCGACCGAGCCAACTCCTGTAAAGAAGGACGTGACCTTCACCCTTCCGGAGCTGACGGAGGAGACCCAGGTGGATATCTGCCAGGCTGGTGAGACGGTGCACTCCAGAACCGTATCCGCCGGAACCAAGAGCATCGTGGTAAGCCTGGTGGGTACCGGTACCCAGTATTTTGAAGTTGTGATTAACGGAGAGGTTTACAGCTCCGTAGAGGTGGTATTTACAACGGATGAGTGAACGAAGAACAGGGCGGATTGTCCGCTCCCTCAGCGGCTTTTATGATGTGCAGACCCCGGCGGGTGTGGTCACCTGCCGGGGTCGGGGGAGCCTGCGCCGGGGCGGGGAGAGCCCCCTTACCGGCGATATGGTGGAGATCACCGTGGAAGGGGGCAAAGGTATGGTGGAGCGGATTCTCCCCCGGAAAAATGCCTTTGTCCGTCCGGCGGTTGCCAATGTGGATGCGTTGGTGGTGTTTGCCGCCAATGTGAATCCGGTGACAGAGCCCTTCCTCATTGACCGGGTGGCAGCCATTGCCGGCGACCAGGGGGTAGAGGTCTATATCTGCATCAACAAGTGCGACCTGGACCCGGCGGTGGATCTGGAGCGGATTTATACCCGGGCAGGCTTCCCGGTAATCCGGGCCAGTGCCCAGACCGGAGAAGGGGTGGCCCAGCTGCGGAGCCTCCTTTCCGGCAAGCTCACCGCCTTTACCGGCAATACCGGCGTGGGCAAAAGCAGTATGCTCAATGCTTTGTGCCCGGGTCTGGAATTGGCCACCGGCCAGGTATCCCAGAAGCTGGGCAGAGGCCGGCATACCACCCGCCATGTGGAGCTTTTTGCCCTGGATGACAACACCTATGTGGCGGACACCCCGGGCTTTGCCTCTTTCGATACGGAGCAGATGGAGATTATTCTCAAGGAGAACCTCCAGTACGCTTTCCGGGATTTTGCCCCATACCTGGGGGAATGCCAGTTCCACGACTGCTCCCACAGAGCGGAACCGGGCTGTGCCGTCCGCCGGGCGGTGGAGGCAGGGGAGATTGAAGCCTCCCGCTATCAAAGTTATCTGCAACTGTATGACCAGTACAGCCGCATAAAAATTTGGGAAAGAAAGTGAAACCGATGGCAAACAAGAAAACAATCTGGATTACCCGTACCGGCGTCCTGTTGGCATTGCTTCTGGCGCTGCAATGGGCGACCCTGGGCACCAAGGCCTTTGCCGGGCAGTACATCACCGGATCTCTGGTGAACTGCGTGCTGGCGGTGTCCGCTTTGACGGCGGGACTGAGCAGCGGACTGGTGATTGCCCTGCTGTCTCCCATTTTTGCCTATCTTCTGGGCATCGCTCCCCAGCTGGTGGTGGTTCCTGCCATTATGGCCGGCAACTGCGCCCTGGTTCTGGTGCTCTGGGCCGTGGGCAGGGGAGATGCTCCCATGTGGCGCAAGGCCGTGGCGGTGGTGCTGGCGGCTGTGTGTAAGTTTGTGGTGCTGTACCTTCTGGTGGTGCAGGTCATCTGCGGCGTGGGTGCCAGCTTCCTGCTGGGGCAGAGCTTCTTTGGCGCACCGGTGCTGCTTCAGCCCATGATTCAGGCTCTGCCCCTGACCTTCTCCTGGCCCCAGCTGGTTACTGCCCTCATTGGCGGTACCCTGGGTGTGCTGGTGAGCAGGATTCTTGACAGGGCCAAGGCTTAAGGAGAATTGCTGTGCTTGTAGAGAAAACCGATTCCGGAGTCTTTGATCAGATTTACGCTCTGATGGAAACGAGCTTTCCCCTGGAGGAATACAGACCTTACCCGGAGCAAAAGGCATTGCTGAGTCGTCCGGCCTATGGGCTTTATGCCGCCAGGGACGACCGGGAGGGAAACCTTCTGGGCTTCGCAGCTGTGTGGGAATGGGAGGATTTTGCCTTCATTGAGCACATTGCTGTGAGCCCTGACTACCGTAACGGAGGCCTGGGAGGAAAGCTTCTTGACCAGGTGGTAGACCTTCTGGGAAAGCCGGTCTGCCTGGAGGTAGAGCCGCCGGATGGAGGCATGGCCTCCCGCCGGATTGGGTTCTACCAGCGCCATGGCTTTTTCCTGAATCCATACCCCTATATCCAGCCCTCTATATCCCAGGGACGAAACCCCATCCCCTTGCAGATTATGACCTACGGCCGGGAGATTTCGGAGGCGGCGTTTGCCACCATCCGCAATCGCCTGTATCGGCAGGTTTACCAGGTGGAAGCATCATAAAACCGGAGGAAGCAGGAATTTTCCTGTTTCCTCCGGTTTTTGTTTTGTTTCGGTATTACAGATGGAGTACCCGATCCTTGATTTCCTGGGTACGGCCCTGGTTCCAGAACTGGGTGCCGATATAGCCGCAGGTACGCCGGGCCACATTCATCTTGTTCTGGTCGGTGTTGCCGCACTGGGGGCAGACCCACACCAGCTTGCCGTCGTCCTCCTGAATCTGGATTTCGCCGTCATAGCCGCAGACCTGGCAGTAGTCGCTCTTGGTGTTCAGCTCCGCATACATGATGTTGTCGTAGATGAACTTCATGAGCTGGAGCACCGCATCGATGTTCTGCTGCATATTGGGCACTTCCACATAGCTGATGGCGCCGCCGGGGCTGAGCTGCTGGAACTCCGCCTCGAAGGACAGCTTGGTAAAAGCGTCAATCTCCTCGGACACATGGACGTGATAGGAATTGGTGATGTAATTCTTATCGGTAATGCCGGGAACCATGCCGAAGCGGTTTTGCAGACACTTGGCAAACTTGTAGGTGGTGGACTCCAGGGGGGTGCCATAGAGGGAGAAGTCGATGTTGTGCTCCGCCTTCCAGCCCTTGCAGGCATCGTTCATGTGCTGCATGACCTTCAGGGCAAAGGGCTTGGCCACCGGGTCGGTGTGGGAGCGGCCGGTCATGTACTTGACGCACTCATAAAGTCCGGCATAGCCCAGGCTGATGGTGGAGTAGCCGCCGTAGAGGAGCTTATCGATGGGCTCGCCCTTCTTGAGCCGGGCCAGAGCGCCGTACTGCCACAAAATGGGGGCAGCGTCAGAGAGGGTACCCTTCAGGCGGTTGTGGCGGCACATAAGGGCCTGATGGCACAGCTCCAGCCGCTCGTCAAAAATCTCCCAGAACTTCTTCTCGTCCTTGCCGGAGGACAGGGCCACATCCACCAGATTGATGGTGACCACACCCTGATTGAACCGGCCGTAATACTTGGGCTTGCCGTTTTCATCCACATAGGGGGTCAGGAAGGAGCGGCAGCCCATGCAGGTGTAGCAGTGGCCTTCGCCGTTCTTGTCAACCTTCAGCTCCAGCATCTTCTTCTCGCTGATGTAGTCCGGTACCATCCGCTTGGCGGTGCACTGGGCAGCCAGCCGGGTCAGATACCAGTAGGGGGAGTCCTCGGTGATGTTGTCCTCCTCCAGCACGTAGATGAGCTTGGGGAAGGCGGGGGTGATCCACACGCCCTTTTCGTTCTTTACGCCCTCATAACGCTGCCGGAGCATCTCCTCAATGATGAGAGCCAGATCCTGCTTCTCCTGGGGATTCCGGGCTTCGTTGAGATACATGAACACGGTGATGAAGGGAGCCTGACCGTTGGTGGTCATGAGGGTAACCACCTGGTACTGGATGGTCTGCACACCCCGGCTTACCTCGTCCCGGAGCCGATCCTCCACCAGCTTGGCGATGGTGGCCTCCTCGGGATGGACGCCCAGGGTTTCCAGCTCCTTTTCCACAACCTTGCGAATCTTCTCCCGGCTGACCTGGACAAAGGGAGCCAGGTGGGTCAGGCTGATGGACTGACCGCCGTACTGGTTGGAAGCCACCTGGGCAATGATCTGGGTGGCGATGTTGCAGGCAGTGGAGAAGGAATGGGGCTTTTCGATGAGGGTGCCGGAGATGACGGTGCCGTTTTGCAGCATATCCTCCAGGTTTACCAGATCGCAGTTGTGCATATGCTGAGCATAGTAGTCTGCATCGTGGAAGTGGATGATGCCGGCCTTGTGGGCATCCACAATCTCCCGGGGCAGGAGAATCCGGTTGGTAATGTCCTTGGAAACCTCACCGGCCATGTAGTCCCGCTGCACGGCGTTGATGGTGGGATTCTTGTTGGCGTTTTCCTGCTTCACTTCCTCGTTGTTGCACTCAATGAGGCTGAGAATCCGGTCGTCGGTGGTGTTGGCCTGACGGAGCAGGCTTCTGGTGTAGCGGTAGGTGATGTACTCCTTGGCTACTTCATAAGCACCGTGGGACATAATCTCCTTTTCCACCAGATCTTGGATTTCTTCCACGGCGGGGCTTCTGCCCATCTCGTCGCAGCAAATCTGTACCCGGCTGGCAATCCGCTGAATCTGCAAAGGGGTCATGCGGACGCTCTCCTCCGCAGCGGCATTGGCCTTGGTAATGGCGGTGATGATTTTCTGAATGTCGAAAACCGCCTCCGCACCGTTTCGCTTAATAATCTTCATAGGGGCTCCTCCTGTGTCTTTCTAAGGGAACACACAATATATTGTGGTTGGATTTCAGAATACACCTATATTTAGATGCGCAAGTCATATTATACATATTCCTGGGTTTTTTTCAAGAGGCAAAAGGGAACTTCCAAATTTCCCCATTGTGCAATTTTACCCCGGAAATTTCGATGCCGGCCCTGAGGAAAAATGCTGCGGAAACATGGAATCCACCGGGGATTGGCCCCTTTCACCGGGAAAATTCCCTTCTGCCCAAAACATTATGGAAACACCCCAAGGAAGAAACCCTTTGCCGGGGAAGATAAGGCCCCAAGAGATTGTAAACTCTGCTGAAAATTTGGAAGGGGTCTTGACAAACTTCGCACAGACTGGACTCTGGGGCATAAACTGTCCTGTAAGCGAAATGCTTCGTCCAAATCCAAATGGGGAGGTAACGAAAATCATGGCAGATAACTGTAATGCAGTGTCCCAATGCGGACAGGACAGTTCCACGCTGTCCATCCATACACGAAAAATCACCGACAGCTGCCGGGATAAGGATTGTATTGAAGGGCTGCGGGTCTACCTGACCAAGGGCTCTCAGGCAATTCTGGACACGGCGGCCTGCACCAAGGTGCGGTGCGCCGAGCTGATTTATACCTATATTGATGTGGAGCCGGTGGCCTTTGACCGGAATCACTACTGTGTGAATGTAACCTATTACTACCGGGTGCTGGCAGACGCCACCGTGGGCGGCTGCCGTCCCACCACCTTGTACGGCCTGGCGGTATTTTCCAAGCAGGCGGTGCTGTGCGGCGAGGAAAGCACCGCCCACATCTTCACCAGTAATACCGTTCTGGATGGGCAGGATGGTTGCAGCGTATACAGCACCAATCTGCCCACGGCGGTGGTGGAGGTGCTGGACCCCATGGTGCTGTGCTCTCAGGTAAAGGATGTGCGGGACTGCGGCTGCTGCCACGACACCTGCCAGGAGCAGATTCCCCAGTGCGTCTGCAAGCTCTTTGACGAGCAGCTGGTGCTGGATGGGGAGAGCCGCCGGCTGTACGTCACCCTGGGCCAGTTCTCGGTAATCCGGCTGGAGCGGGATGTGCAGCTGGTGGTGCCGGTGGTATCTTACAGTATGCCCACCAAGGTCTGCTGCGAGAATCCCGGCTGCGCCGAGGACCCCTGTGAGATGTTCTCCCGGATTCCCTTCCCCACGGAGCGGTTCAATCCTACAACCTGCGACCGGAAGGATGGGGACTGCGGCTGCTCCTGCGGCTACACCACCACCAAAACCTGCGGCTGCGGCCAGTAACAAAGAAGGGCTGCCCATCGGGCAGCCCATTTTTGCTTACTTATGGCCAACTTTCTTCTTGGTCCCGTCGGGATAGACAATGTAGGTATTTTCCAGCTGTCCCGTCAGGTTGGCCTTTACGGAGTCAATGTAAATCCGGCGGAGCTTGTCCCGCTCTGCCAATTCCTCCGGGGTCAGAGGCCCTGCCTTGGCTTTGTGAGCCAGCTCGTTGATTCTTGCGATTACTTCATCCATTTTCATAGGAATCACCTCATATATAGCGGTCAATGACCACGGAAATCCGGCCTTTTTTCGTCTGACCGTTGACGGCTTTCAGGCATATTTTGCCCATTCCCCGCAGGGATATTTTGGCACCTTCTGCTACCTGCTTGTCGGGTTTTTCCCAGGGCTGACCGTCCACAGCCACCCGCCCGGCGGCGATGTGCTGGGCAGCCTGGGAGCGGCCGATGGAAAAGCCGGCGCTTACCACCCCGTCCAGCCGGAGGGAGGCCAGGGTGTCACGGATCTGCCGTGTCTTGGCCTGGGGCAAGGACAGGTTATCCAGGGAAACCTGCCGCAAGGATAGATGAACGCTTCCCGCCTGGGTGAGATTTTGCAGAATAAAGGGGGCCATCTGGGCTGTGACAAACACAAAGAAGCACCCATCTCCCACGGCAATGTCCCCGATGGCCTGGCGCTGAACCCCGGCGCCTATGAGGCTCCCCAGAATGTCCCGGTGGGTCAGACAATCTCCTGCGTAGAAGCTGCCCGCCACACATACCAGGGGAGAATCCTCCGAGGTAAGAAAATCTTCCTCCAGATAGTCAGGAAGATAGATGAGGCTTTTCCGCTCCGCCTCCGGGTATCCCCCGAAGAACATAAGCTCTGCCTGCTGTCCAAAAAGATACTTTGCCATCTCCTGCTCCCGGGGAGAGAGAAAGCCGGTGGCGGCAGGAATGTTCCTGCGCATACCGTTTTGAATCTTATCCCAGATTTTCGCCAGCAGCAGCCGGTCCTCCGGATCCTGGGAGATTTTTTCAATGTTGCTTCTGTCCATTTTGCACCTGCCCATGAGAAATGCTCTGATAGCCCCATTATACCATAGGTTTTTCCCATTGCAAGAAAGTTTTTCTTGTGCAGAAAGGCCCTTTCCGGTATAATAGCACCAGAAAGCAGGTGAAACCATGAAAATTGGGATTATTGGCGCCGGAGCCTCCGGCATGGCGGCGGCCCTGGCGGCGGCGGAAAACCCGGAGGTGGAGGTGCTGGTTCTGGAGCGCCAGAGCCGGGTGGGACGGAAGCTCCTGGCCACCGGAAACGGCCGGTGCAACCTGACAAACCTTCACGCCCTGGAAGGGGGCTACCACGGAGAGTCGCCGGACTTTTCCAAAGAGGCCCTGACCCGGTTTTCCCCGGAGGAGACCCTTGCCTGGTTCCGCTCCCTGGGACTTTATACGGTGGCGGAGCCCTCCGGACGGGTGTACCCCTATTCCGACCAGGCCAACTCCGTGGTGGATGTGCTGCGGCTGGCTATGGACAAGCCCAATATCACCCTGGTCACGGGATTTACGGTGGAGAAAATCCGCCGGGAACCGGAGGGCTTTACCCTCAGCAGCCGGGAAGACAGCTATTTTTGCCATAAAGTGATTGTGGCCTGCGGCGGTCTTGCGGGAAGCAAGCTGGGGGGCACCATGTCCGGCTATCAGCTTCTGGGGAAGCTGGGCCACCGGAGTACCCGCCTCCGTCCGGCTCTGGTGCAAATCAAATGCGGCTGGGGCGGTGTCGTGGGTCTCAAAGGCGTGAGAGCCAACTGCCATGTAAAGATCTTCCGGGACGAGGCTTTGTTTGCCCAGAGCACCGGAGAACTGCAATTTACGGAAACGGGCCTGTCCGGGCCGGTGATTTTTGAAATCTCCCGGGATGTGTGCTTCGGAAAGGGCGACTGGGAAGCGAGGCTTGACTTCCTGCCGGAAATGTCCCCGGCGGAGCTGGAAGCCATGCTTCTGGAACGGAAGCAGCGAAACTTCCCCATGGAGGAGCTGCTGACGGGAATCCTCCACAACCGGCTGGGCCGGGTGCTGACCAAGGCCGCCGGCATCGGCGGGCGGCAGGCAGGGGACCTGACCCGGGAGGAGATTGGCCAGGTGTGCCGCACCGTGAAGGCTTTTGCCATACCCCTGACAGAGCCTTTGGGGATGGACAGCGCCCAGGTCACCGCCGGCGGGGTGCTGACGGAAAACTTTAACCCCCAGACTTTGGAAAGCCGCCTGGTGCCGGGACTGTACGCCTGCGGCGAGGTGCTGGATGTGGACGGGGACTGCGGCGGATACAATTTACAATGGGCGTGGAGCTCCGGAAGATGTGCAGGGCTTCATGCAGGAAAGGAAAGCGTATGATTCGGATTCGGGAAATTTCCATGCCCCCAGAGCATTCCGTGGCCCAGCTGGGCTATGAGGCTGCCCGGCTTTTGAAGGTGCCAAACTCCAAAATCCGGAAGGTGAAGCTGGTGCGTCGTTCCGTGGACGCCCGGAAAAAGCCCCAGGTGCGGATTGTGTATACCATCGACGTGGCGGTGGACGGCAGCGAAAAGAAGATTCTCAAAGGAAGCGGCTGCAAGCGGGCGTCCATTGCCCCCATTACTTATTATAAGGTAGCAAAGGTAGCTGCCCAGCCGGAGCATCCCCCGGTAGTGGTGGGCTTCGGCCCTGCGGGAATGTTTGCCGCCCTGGTGCTGGCTCTGGCAGGATTGAAGCCTCTGGTGCTGGAGCGGGGAGAGGATGCTGCCGCCCGCCATGAAAAGGTGGAGACCTTCTTCCGGGAGGGGAAGCTGGACGAAGGAAGCAACGTGCAGTTCGGAGAGGGGGGCGCCGGCACCTTCTCCGATGGAAAGCTGAACACCGGGGTGAACAACGAAAGAATCGGCTGGATTCTGGAGCAGATGGTAGCCGCCGGGGCAGGGGAGGACATCCTCTTTGATGCCAAGCCCCATGTGGGGACGGACGTGCTTCTGACAGTGGTGCAGAATATCCGCCATCGGATTTGTGCCTTGGGTGGCCAGGTGCGCTTCCGGGCCCAGGTGACGGATATTTACAGCCGGGAGGGAAAGCTCACCGGCCTGCAGGTAAACGGCAATGAGGAAATTCCCTGTGACCGGGTGATTTTTGCCATCGGACACAGCGCAAGAGATACCTTCCGCCAGCTGAAGGCCCTGGGCATCCCCCTGGAGCAAAAGCCCTTTTCCATGGGCGTGCGGATTGAGCACCTGCAAAAAACCGTAAACGAAGCCCAGTACGGGGCGGATTTGCCCATCCTGCCCCCAGCGGACTATAAGCTGGCGGAGCATCTGGAGAGAGAAACAGTGTATACCTTCTGTATGTGCCCCGGTGGCTTCGTGGTGGCGGCGGCCTCGGAAGCGGGGGGCGTGGTCACCAACGGCATGAGCTACGCTGACCGGGCAGGGGAGAACGCCAATGCGGCCCTGCTGGTCACCCTGAACCCGGAGGATTTCCCGGGAACCGACCCTCTGTCCGGCATGGAGTGGCAGGAGGAGATTGAAAAGCGGGCATTCGCCCTTGGCGGCGGCAATTACTTTGCCCCTGCCCAGCTGGTGGGGGACTTCCTGGCAGGAAAACCCAGCACCGGTCCCGGCATGGTGCAGCCTACCTACCGCCCCGGGGTGACCTGGTGCGACTTGCATCAGGTGCTGCCGGAAAAAATCACCCACGCCCTGGCTGAAGCTCTGCCCCGGCTGGAGGGAAAGCTCCGGGGCTTCTCCCACCCGGAGGCGGTTCTCACCGCCCCGGAAACCCGCAGCTCCTGCCCGGTGCGGATTGTCCGGAACCAGGAACGACAGTCCACCGGCCTTTTGGGCCTCTACCCGGCAGGGGAAGGCGCCGGCTACGCCGGAGGCATCATGTCCGCCGCCATAGACGGCATGCTCTCGGCAGAAGCGCTGATGGCGTGTTTCTCATAACCATTGGAGTCTGCCTGGGACATTCCAGACAAAGCACAGAAAAAGAAACTTTCTCTACAGGTGGGTAAGGCACCTTACGTTTCAGTGACCCCAGGCGTTCCTGCCGAATGGCTAAAGCATTGCGTTTATACCGCACAGTACCAAAAATTCAAAAAATTACCAGGTACTGAATCCCCTTGTTTTTACGGAAAATATCTGTTATATTGTTGCGCAACAGAATCCCTGTGCGCTGCCATTGTGATCCCTGGAGGAATATGACCCCAATTGGTGTTTTCTGTATCTTTGTGGAGAGGAATACACCGGATAGGGCCAAAAGTCGTATTTTTAAAATCTTGTAAATTTGTATACAAAAATACAATTCTCGACAAAATTCGATTGCCAGAATTTGGCTTCTGTGTAAAAATCCGCCTGTTTTGCATAAAAAACAGGCTTGCGGCATTAACTGGGTTATGGTAGAATAAGGACGGTGGGAAATAAATGTTATACCCGGAAATCCCGGGTATTCACGGTCTTAACAATGTCGGATACTGTTTGTGGGGTCCCCCCAACAGTGGAACAGCTGCTCCGACATCTGAATGAGATAGATTTTGGAAGGGCGCAATAGCCTACTTTTTACGGATTTGCTGTTGTACACGGCAAAAAGTACCGTGCATGGAAGCACGGCATAAGGGCCTGAATAACAGGCTGTTTTCCAGGAGGGATGGTTGGTTTATGCCAAACAAAGTGCGTAAAAGAGTTCTGTCTGTCATACTGACTTTGACGATACTGCTTTCCCTGTGTCCGCCGTATGCCCCGGTGTCTGCGGAACCGGTATATGACGGTTTATGTGTCCATCACCCGGCACACACTGCCGAGTGTGGCTATGGGGAAGCTGTGGAGGGACAGCTCTGTACCCATATACATGACGGGAGCTGCGGCTATGCAGAAGCCGTGGAGGAGAACCCCTGTGATATGGAATGCACAGATATGGACGGGGATGGAATTGCAGACCATGCCCAGGAATGTGCTTTTTTGCCTGCCGCAGAGGGTAGTCCCTGCACCCATACCCACGATGAAACCTGCGGCTACGCAGAAGGCGTAGAGGCAAGCCCCTGCACCTATGCAGTCAATGGGTGTCCTTACTGCGTGGTCTCCTGGGAATGGGTGGACGACCAGCAGCTGCTGAACCGGCTGGAAGATGGCTGGGGAATGGGATTGCCCGGCGCCGGTGAGGACATCCCCCTCACCCGGGAGGCGGTGGCGGAGCTGCTGCCTGGCGCAATTACGGCAATGACCCACAGCGGGGAGGAAGTAACCCTGGAAATCTCCTGGGATATGACGGCCCTTCCGGAAGAATCCATACCTGACGGCGACTACAGCCTGACTGCTGCCTTGCCGGAAGCCTATGCCCTGACAGAGGAAGCGGAAGCTTTGTCCATTACCCTTCAGATTGGGGGAGCGGCGACCTATACGGCATTGCCTGCGGGAGAGATTCCTTACCAAGACAAGATTGTCAACGGCGTTTCCCCCCAACGGTACGACCATCGATTTGTTTGACTACTGGATTACCAGTCAGACGGCTGCGGATGACGGCAACAATATGTCGGATGTGGATGCACTTGTCAACCAGGGAATCAACGCCAATCATGCGCTGCTGTTCGGTAAAGGCATGGATGCCCTCTTCACCTCACAGCTGGGAGACTGGAATGTTTGGACCGGAAAAGGAAAACCACCCCGGGCGGGCATCGTGGCGGATACTTTGGGGGAAGATGGTTTTCCTGTACTGAATTTGGAGAGAGAAATAAAGGGAGCGGAGAAATTATCCGACCGCGATGGGGCGGAATCCCTGGCCTATTTGTTTGATGTGAGAACAGAGCATGACGGAAAAGTTGCCTTTGAGGATGTGCGTGGCCTTTTGCAGGTGGATGAGGCCGGCTACTATTATTATGACAGCACCAAAAACTATGCGGTGTTCTATAAAAACACCAATTCCTTCACCTTGTATAAGTACCCGGGGGTTAAACCTGGCGGAACTTCACCGGTGGGACAGTTCTTCCCCTTCAATGCAGCAAATGCCGATGGGGAGTCTGCGTCGGTCGGAAATCAACAATATTATTTAATGAATACCGAAATGTCTACTCACAGCTCCATCAACCACTATTTCGGAATACATATGTCCACCCGATTTATCCAACAGTATGGTGGGCATACCGATGAAACGCTGAGTACAGAGGTAACCTACGAGTTTTCCGGCGATGACGATATTTGGATTTTCATTGATGGGGTTCTGGTGGCAGACTTGGGCGGCATACACGACTCTGCATCGGTGAAGATTAACTTTGCTACGGGCAATATTATTATCAACGAAGGTAAGGAAGGTTTAGAGCAACACACAACGCTTGCGGATAAAATGGGGTTCCACGGAGTGACCTTCGAGGATAACACCTACCACACCCTGGATTTCTTCTACCTGGAGCGGGGCAATACGGACTCCAACATGAACCTCAAGTATAACCTGGTTACCATCCCCGAGAGCAATCTGATTAAGGTTGACCAGCTGGGCGAGCCTGTGCCGGGAGCCGAATTTAAGCTTTATGCAGCAGATGACCTGGTGAACCCGATTGCGGTTGGAACCACTGACCATGAAGGCGAGTTCGTTTTCCTGGATGATAAGGATATGCCTATCACAATTGATAAGTTATATGATATGTACGGCGATATAGGAGATGAGGAAGAAAGCGACCTGATTCTTGCAGAGACCTATACGCCTCCCGGCTATCGCTCCAGCGGAGAAACCGGCTTGTACTTTTATGAATCATCGAAAGGTGAGGTGTTGTTGCTGTCCAATTCTGTATGGGACAAGGGTTCTTACGCCATGCCGAAAGTTACAACGACCGCTCCAGATGAGATTCGTTCTGCAGATAAACCCGAAGTTACAGTTAAGCTGTCGGGTTACGGGGCAGAGGAAAACCCCCTTATGTTTGCGGTGGTGTTCCAGAAGCGGGGTGAAAATTGGTATCCAGTCTCCGGCGACCCGGTGAACGGTTGGAAGGTGTGGGAGAATAGTAATTGGGAAAATGTTTTGGCGGCCGCTCAGGCCAGTCCCTATATCTTCCAAATTGCCAGCAATGGCGCCTATCAGGTAGAGGTCAGCAATCTTCCTGGGGATATACGGAAGTACTACCACATCTGCGGGGACTATAAGAAGGCAGAATACTCAATTGGCTACTACTATACCAGTGCAGATTTTCTGGAACAAGCCACGGAAGGTAATACCTGGCGGATTGATTCTGACCCTGCGGATGGTGCTTCGCAATACGCCTTGGGACGGGTGTTTTCAATGGATTTGTATGTATCCAACATCAAAAACCGCCTGCTGGTGCAGAAGGTGGATGAGGGAGGCAATCCCATCAAAGGTGCAACATTCTGCCTGTATGAAAAGAAGGATGTCAACATAGCCCCGGACGGCACAGTGACAGTCAATTCCGGTGCAACGCCTTATGACAGTCTGGTAACCCAACCTATTGACGATATTTTGAAGCTGGATGGCGGCGGCATTTTCCCCACAGACGGTAAGGTTCTGAAGGAGGGAGAGTATTATCTGGTGGAAGTGAATCCGCCCTATGGCTATGTGGCCAATGAAACCCCGGTGCACATCGTGGTGGATAACACCGGCGTATACGCCAATGCAGGAACGCAAAACGATGGCATCACGGTGCTGCGGGGCGTAGGCTCTGTCATGCGGAGTATGGTTCAATTTGCAGCAGATGACGATGTGAATACCACCCTCCAGGGAATCAAGGCAGTTCTGGCAAACGATTTGCAGTTCAATTCAGAAAACGGTTCCTTTAGCTGGAGCGAATCCGCTTGGCAGACAGAAGACGACATTTTGCACCTGCAATATGCCAACGAGAACAAGATGCTGGATTACGGTTTGTATGACAGCACCGGGGGAACTCTGGATGACCTGACCCTGGAGACGGAGGAAGGCTGGTCCAAGCTTCTGATTCGCCAGTGCTATAAGCACGATAATACGGTGGATACATCCCTGAAAACCCCCTTGGATAATGCGGACATTACCAATCTGTTCTCCGGCACCGTGACGGTACGGGTGACCAACGTTAGAAAGATTGTGGATGTGACCATTGAGAAAAAGGTCACCGGCAATCTGGGAGATCACACAAAAAAGTTCAGCTTTACAGTCACCTCCACCGAGCCCATGAACCCTCCGAGAACCGAAGGCGAGTATATCTTGTCGAAGAACAACAAAACCGCAACTTTCTCCCTGGCCCACGGTAATCGTGTTACCCTCCGGGTTCCCGTGGGGGCTGAGCTCACAATAAAGGAAGATGTTACGGATTACGAATCTACCATCACTGTTGGTAACGATAAACTTACAGAACCCTATACAGTTAAGGATGAGGAGAAGCAACAGATAACCGTAACCAACCACAAGAATGTGGTGATTGACACCGGCATTGTACTGGATGCGCTGCCCTATGTGGTGCTGCTGGGAATCGTGGCCGTGGGAGCAATCCTGCTGCTCCGCCGCAGCAGACGCCGGGAGTAGGGAGGTGGCATATGAAAAAACAGGAAATGAAGCCGGCAGCCGGTGAGAACCGGCAGCCGGAAACCTCCCCTTATTTTAGCCATGTGCAATCCACCATTGTCCCCTGGCTTCAAAAGGTCCGTTTCCGCAAATGCCTCTTTGGCGGCGTCAGCGAAGCGGATGTGTGGAAGAAGCTGGAGGAACTGAACGCTATGTATGAAACCGCCCTGGCGGCGGAGCGGGCACGATACGATGCCCTGCTGGAGGCGCAGCAGAAAGCAGGTGATGATTATCGCCCCTAAGGAGATGACACCTGAGGTCGTGATTCGCCGCCGCCGGAACCGGCTGCTGGACAGAAAAGATTCCCTGTCCCTGCTTTTCCGCATCTGCCTGCTGGTGCTCCTGGCCTGGCTCCTGGCCACCCAGGTGCTCCTGATTACCCAGGTGCATGGCAACAGTATGTTCCCCGCATTGAAGGACGGAGACCTGGCCATCGGCTTTCGGCTCCAGCAGTCCTACCAAAAGGGGGATGTGGTGCTCTATGAGCGGGACGGCAATTTGTGGGTAGGCCGGGTGGCGGCAAGACCCGGAGACTTTGTAACCATCCAGGAGGATGGAACCCTCCTGGTCAACGGCACCGTCCAGTCCGGCGAGATTCTCTACCCCACTTACCCCAAAGATACCCTTACTTACCCTTATCAGGTGCCGGAGGACGCCCTGTTTATCCTGGGAGACTACCGCACCCAATCGGAGGACAGCCGGGACTTCGGCCCCGTCCCCCTGGAGAATGTGAAGGCCAAGGTCATCACCATTCTCCGGCGAAGAGGCCTGTAAACAAACGGAAGCCGGGACTTCCGAAAAATATCAAACAAAAGAATTGGAGGAATTACGATGAAAAAACTATTGTCTTTAGCCCTGGCACTGATTATGGTGCTGTCTTTGAGCGTGGCGGTATTTGCCGATGACCTCGCTAGTAGAAATGATAAATATGTGGATATTGCCATAAAATTTGAAGGAACGGGAACCGTGACGGCAGAAACCTTCAATTACGTTATCAACGATGGTGCACTAGTTGATGGTGATACAGTTTATGTTACCGATTCTCCCGTTACCGATGTTGACGGTGAGATTCCTGAGATTTCCATTGACACGACATACACAACCAGAACATTGATTCCCGGACAAACTGGTAATTTAAGACTTAACTTACCCACATATAATAGCGTAGGTGTCTACTATTACACAGTCACACAAACCCCGGGCAACACTGCAGGTGTGGAATATGATAGCAAGGAAATTATTGTGAAAGTAACTGTAGTCCAGCAGGCGGATGGGAAGATCAATGTTGCTTTCGCAACCGCCAGCCTTGCAGATACAAATCCGAGTGATGACAAAACTGATGTAAAAATCGCAGAATTTGTAAACACCTACTCCGCCGGTTCTCTGTCTGTGAAAAAACTGGTTACCGGTAACCTGGGTGACCGGGATAAGGAGTTTAATGTAAAGGTAACCTTCACCGCTCCCACAGACAAGGAAGTGGAAAGCGTAATCTCCTATACCGACGGAACTGCGCAGACCATTGCAACCTCTGCTTGGAAGGAAAAGAACGGCAGCAAGCAGGCAGAAGTTACAATCACCCTGAAGCATGACGAAACCGTAACCTTCACCAACATCCCCTATGGCGTAACCTACAAAGTGGAGGAAACTTCCTACCAAGACGATGGTTATACTACAACCTATTCCGGCAACGAAAATGGCACCATTAATGCCGTGACCGACACCGTTACCATCACCAACACCAAAAACTCCACTGTGGACACCGGTATCGTGCTGGACAGCCTGCCTTATGTGCTGCTGATTGCTGTGGCTGTGGTGGGCGTGGTGATCTTCACTGCCAGAAAGCGCAGCCACCGGGAGTATTAAAAAATGGGACCATCCCGGGGCAATGCTGCCCCGGGGATGACCCCAGGGGAAAGGAGCAGAAATCGTGGGTTATGTGTTGCGGGGCCTGAATGCCCTGTTCAGCCTGATTGTGCTTCTTTGCTTCTTTGTGGTGGCGGCCTATGCCGGCTATGCCCTGTGGGACAACAGTCAGGTGTATGCCGCTGCGGAGAATGTCCGGGACGGGCTGCTCCAGCTCAAGCCTCCGGAAGATCCGGAAAGCGAGGAGGGGCCTACCTTTGAAGACCTGAAGGCCATAAACCCGGATGTGTGTGCCTGGGTGACCCTGGACAATACCAATATCGACCACCCGGTGGTCCAGGGACAGGATAACCTGACCTATGTGAATCGGGATGTCTACGGAAATTTTGCCCTGGCCGGCAGTATTTTCCTGGATTCCCGGAATGACAGCAGCTTTTCCGACCCCTATTCCCTGCTGTACGGCCACCATATGGAAAACAGCGGAATGTTCGGGGATTTGGCTCTTTACAAGGAAGAGGATTTCTTTCAGGAGAATTCTACCGGGTATCTCATTACCCCGGAGGGGGTTTACGACCTGGAGATTTTTGCCAGCCTGGTGGTGAGCGCCTCCGACCAGTACATTTTTGACCCGGAAATCTGGCACACGGAGGAAGCTGCCGCCCTTGCCCACGTGAAAGAAAATGCCCTGTACCTCAGAGAGAATATTTTTCAGGACTTGGATGAAAATTCCAGGATTTTGGCTCTGAGTACCTGCTCCGGAGAGTTTTCCGATGCCAGAACGGTGGTTCTGGCAAAGATGATTCCCAGAGAAACCCGGAAGGGAGGATAAGATGAAAAAGCGAATATGCAGCCGCATTCTTGCCGCTTTGCTGCTTCTTTGTCTGCTCCCTTTAGGGCAGACAGTCCTGGCAGAGCCGGAGGCTTCTTTCTCAGTGGATGTACAAGCCCAGGGGAATGTCCCGGCAAAGCCGGAAACCTATACCTTGGTGCTGACCGGAGACGAGGGCGCTCCCATGCCTGAAGGAAGTCGGGACGGGCAATACACCATGAAAGTGGAGGGGCCTCAGGTGGCGGATTTTCCTGCCATTGCCTATCAGAGTGTGGGCATTTACCACTATGTCATCACCCAGAAGCCGGGAACGAACAGCAGCTGCACCTATGACGATACCCGGTACGAGATAACGGTAACCGTCACCAATCAGAAATCGGAACCTGGTCTGGAAGTGACCATCGCCATCCGCAATAGCCAAACCCAGGAGAAGGTAGAGCAGGTGGAGTTCCGGAATGCGTATGCCTACCCCCCGGAAATCCCCCAGACCGGTGAATCCGGGAACCTGCCCCTGATGCTGGGCCTGTGGGTGCTTAGCCTGCTGGCTATGGGCCTTTTGTGGAAGCAAAGAAAAACCGCGTAAAAATCGCCTCACAGAAGGAAGCCCTTTCTGCGAGGCGATTTTGCGTTAAAAGCAAAGAAAACGGTAAAACAAAAGACCCAATATGATTTGCAGGGCCAGCAGTACCGGTACCCCGATGGTGAATTTGGGGTGCTTTGTTTTATGCCGGACGGTATACATTCCCAGAAGAGACCCCAGGCTTCCACCCAGGGCTGCCACCCACATGAGGGTGGCCTCGGGAATCCGCCAAAGTTTTTTTCTGGCTTTGTACTTGTCAATAAGCATAAGCAGGAACCCCAGCGCATTGACTGATAACAGATAAATGAGGACTGGCTTCATAAAATACCTTTCTTGGAGGGATGGATTTGAAAAAACTGTTTGTCTGTGCCGCCCTGGGGCTGCTGCTTTGCGGCTGTGCCCCGCAGGAGGCGGCGGAAACCGTGGAGGATGTGTACCAGCCGGTTTTGGAGCAGGAGGCCCAGCAGGTGCTGCTGCAGGTGCCTGACCAGGCAGGGGACCCGATTCTGACCAACGAACAGGGGGACACCCTGTACCTGTGGGAGGACTATACCCTGACGGTAGCCACCCGGAAATCCGGGGATGTGACGGGAGTAATTCAGGAAACCACCGGCTTTACCCCGGACCAGCTGCAGGTAGTGGAAACCGCCCGGATGGAGGGCACCCAGTATGACTGCATCTGGACGGCAGCCGGGGAAGGGGGAAGCCAGGTGGGGCGGCTTCGGATGATTGACGACGGCCACCACCTGTATGTGATGACCATTATGGCCCCGGAGGCGGAAGCGGCGGCTTTGCAGAGCGATACCTGGGTGGAGGTGTTCAACTCCTTCCGGGTGATTGAACCGGAAAGCATGGTCAGTAGCGGCTCATAGCTGCCCTGCATAGGTCTTTGCAGGCCTCAATCACCGACTGGGGATAGAGGATCTGGGCCTTGTCCCCGAATCCGATGACCCAGCTTAAAAACATGGGAGAAACCGCCACCTGCACCGTGAAGGTGAAGTGCTCCTCATCCTGGGGAATCAGCATGGTGTCCTTGCCGAAGCGGTCAATCACCACATTGATGAGGCTCCGGTGGAACTGCAGTTTTACCGTCACCGCATCCCCGGAGTACATCTGAAAGAGCTGATTGGCGTGTTCCACAAGGGCTTTCCCCGTCAGCTCCGGGCAGGGATTGCGGCGCTCATCTGTAATGCGGATGTCCGTCATCCGGTCCACCCGGTAGGAGGTGACGCCGTGACGCTGGGAGTGGGCCAGCAGGTAATAGTTTTCATTGTCCTGGCACAGTCCGTAAGGGCTTGCCAGGTATTCTTTGTCCCGATACCGGCGCTTGCCCCCCAGATCCCAGTCAAAGTACCGGAAGGAAATCTGCCGGTTCTGGCCGATGGCCTCCTGAATGGCATCCACGTTGTAGTAGATGGACTCGTTCATGCTCTTCACCCGCCCGGATACCAGGACGTTCCGCTTCATAAGCCGGGCGTCCTCCTCGTTGCACTGGCTGCACAGCTTTTCAATCAGCTCCCGGGACTTGCGCTCTGTGAGGAACCGGCTGGACTGAACGGCGTCAATCAGCAGCTTCAGCTCCGGCAGCTGAAACCGCTGGGAGGCGATGTAGTAGCCGCCGTTTCTGCCGGGAATGGACACAATGTCCACCCCATACTCCTGCAATGCCGCCACATCGGAGTAGACGGTTTTCCGGTCGCAGTGAATCCCGTGGCGGTTTTGGAGCATTGCGATAAGCTCCGCAGCTCTCACGGGTTTACTCTCGTGGGAATTTTTTTGCAGATAATCCAGGATATACAGAATTTTCAGCTTTTGGTTGTCGTACTTTCCCATGTTCCTCACCTCTTTCCGATTATAACACATCTGTCACAATGGTGGAAAGAGAAAATTCATAAATTTGATTTTTTCCCCATTGTGTGATATGCTATGGGCACTTGGAGGTGCAAAAATATGCTGTTTATCGGATGTCACCTGTCAACCACCGGAGGCTTTGCCGCTACGGTGGATACGGCAGCGGAATTGGGTGCCAACACCTTTGCTTACTTTACCAGAAACCCCAGAGGCAGCCGTGCCCGGGCAGAGGACCTGCCCGACTGCCGGAAGGCCATGGAAAAAATGAACGACCTGTCCTTCGGCAAGCTGGTTGCCCATGGGGCTTATACCATGAACCTTTGCACCGCCAAGGGAGAGGACAGAGCCTTCGCCCGGAGCCTGCTGGAGGAGGATTTGCGCCGGATGGCGTCCCTTCCCGGAAACTTCTATAATTTCCATCCCGGCAGCCATGTGGGGCAGGGGGCAGATAGGGGCATTGCCCAGATTTGCGAGGCCCTGACTGCCGCCATGGCTCCAAGCTACCCTGTAACCGTGCTTCTGGAAACCATGGCCGGCAAGGGCACCGAGGTAGGAGGGAGCTTTCAGGAGCTGAAGGCCATCCTGGACGGAGTAGGCCGTCAGGATCTGGGGGTCTGCCTGGATACCTGCCATGTGTACGACGGCGGGTACGATATTGTGGGGAATCTGGACGGCGTTCTGGAGGAGTTTGACCGGGTGATTGGCCTGAATCGCCTGAAAGCCCTCCACCTGAACGATTCCAAAAACCCCTTTGCCTCCCATAAGGACAGGCATGAAAAAATCGGAGAAGGCTCTCTGGGCCTGGAAACCTTCCGAAAGATTGTAAACCATCCCAAGCTCAGGGGACTTCCCATGATATTGGAAACCCCCAATGAGCTTCCCGGCTATGCCCGGGAAATCGCCCTGCTGCGGCAGTTGGAGGAACAGGAGGTGTAGTATGCAGGATCTGGTACAAAGCCTGCAAGGGGCGGAGTCCACGTTTTACTATGTGTTTTTGTCGGTGTTTCGCTACGTGGCCCCGGCTCTGGCCTTTCTCATTTTGTTCCGGGCGGTGAAGCCCCTGCTGTTTTTCCGCCGGGCACCGGAAATCTGGGCATGGCTCACCATGGCAGACGGCACCAAGCTGCCCATCACCCATTGGGAAAACGTCATCGGCAGAAGCAAAAGCTGTGATGTGGTGCTGGATGTGCCCACCATCTCCCGGAACCACTGCGTTCTGACCCGGTACGATGACGGCAGCTGGACCATCCGGGATACCGAGTCCTCCGGCGGCCTGTTCATCAACGGCAAGCGCAAATCCATCTGGGCCTTGCAGCCGGAGGATGTGATTGAAATCGGCGGGGTGAAGATGACTCTGCAGCCCATCACCCAGCGGCAGGAGGAGCGGCTGGCCCAGCTCCGGGGCAGAGCCGGCAGCTTTGGCAGCAGCCTCATCAATGTGCTGCTGCTGACCATCTTCCAGGTGCTGTGCTGCCTGGGCTTTCTTCTCAGCCGTCAGAAGGACGTGCAGTCGGTGCTGGTGGGCATCGGCGGCATTATGGTGGTGCAGTGGCTGCTGCTTCTGTTCTACTTCTGCATCCGCCGAACCTCCTTCGAGGTGGAGACCATCGCCTTTTTCATCTCCACCATGGGCATGGCGGCCATTGCCGCTGTGGTGCCGGGGGAGGCCAGCAAGCAATTCCTTTCCATCGTCATGGGCGTTTGCGCCTTTTTGGGCCTCGGCTGGGCCCTGCGGGACTTGGAGCGGGCGAAGAAGCTCCGGTGGCTGGCAGCGGTTGGCGGCATTGGCTTTTTGCTCATCACTTTGGTGCTGGGAAAAGAAATCAACGGTGCCAAAAACTGGCTGATTATCGGCTCCTTTTCCCTTCAGCCCTCGGAGCTGAGTAAGGTCTGCTTCGTGTTTGTGGGGGCCTCCACCATGGACAGAATCCTTGCCAAGCGGAACCTCATTGGCTTCATCGCCTATTCCGTGGTTATCTGCGGCTGCCTGGCCCTCATGAATGACTTTGGTACAGCCCTGATTTTTTTCTGTGCCTTTTTGGTGATTGCCTATATGCGCTCCGGCAGCGTGGGCACCATTGCCCTGGCCTGTACCTCTCTGGGCTTTGCCGGGGTGGTGGCGCTGAAAATCGCCCCCCATGCCATGCAGCGGTTCTCCTCCTGGCGGCATATCTGGGAATCCCCGCTGTCTGCCGGCTATCAGCAGACCCGGGCTCTTATGTGCATGGCTGCCGGCGGCCTGTTCGGCCTGGGCGCCGGACAGGGTTACATGAAAAATGTCTTTGCCGCCGATTCGGATATGGTGGTTGCCACCATTACAGAGGAGTGGGGACTTCTCATGGTGGTGATGATTATTCTTAGCATCGTGGCGCTGGGTGTGTTTGTGGTGCGTTCTGCGGCGGTGGGCCGGAGCAGCTTCTACACCATCGGCGCCTGCACCGCAGCCAGCATTTTGCTGCTGCAAACCATTCTGAACGCCTTGGGCACCGTGGATGTGCTGCCCCTGACCGGTGTGACCTTCCCCTTTTTGTCCAACGGCGGCTCCAGTATGATTGGTGCCTGGGGACTCTTGGCCTTTATCAAGGCAGGAGACACCCGGCAGAATGCCAGCTTTGCGGTGCGCCTGCAAAAGAAAGGAGGCAGGGAGGATGAATAGAGTTGCGACCCGTGCCCTGGCGGTGCTGCTGCTGGTGGCGGTGCTGGTAGGGGGATTGGGCTTTTTCCTGTGGGAATATACCACTCAGGCTTCCGCCTGGATTGTGTTCCCCGGTTCTCCCCATGTGTATACCGGCAGTAATATTGACTGCGGCGTGGTCACCGATGCCAACGGAACCCTGCTTCTGGATATGCGCCAGAACAGAACCTACAGCTCCGACGCCCTGCTGCGGACGTCCACAGTCCATTGGCTGGGGGACCGGGACGGTTTTGTGGAAGCCCCGGCCCTTTCCCACTATGCAGCGGAAATGGCAGGCTACTCCCTGGTAAACGGCGTGTACGCCTATGGAGAGACCGCCGGTGTTGCCCGGCTTACCCTGCTGGCAGAGGCCCAGAAGGCCGCCCTGGAGGCCATGGGAGACTATAAAGGAACGGTGGCGGTATACAACTACAAAACCGGCCAGATTCTGTGCGCCGTGTCCACCCCCGCCTATGACCCGGACAACGTGCCGGATCTGGAGGCGGATACCACCGGAAAATACGAGGGCATGTACCTAAACCGCTTTACCCAGTCGGTGTATATTCCCGGCTCCATTTTCAAGGTGGTGACTCTGGCTGCGGCTTTGCAGGAGATTCCCGATTTGCAGCAGCAGTCCTTCACCTGCACCGGCGCCTACGAAATGGGCGTGGACAAAATCACCTGCGAAAGAGCCCACGGCACCCAGAATGTGAAGGATGCCTTTGCCAATTCCTGCAACTGCGCCTTCGCCCAGATTTCGGAGCAGCTGGGGGGAGAAACCCTGGCAAAGTATGTGGAAGAGATGGGCATTACCGAGAGCCAGACCTTTGACGGCATTACCACGGCGGCGGGGAATTTCCAGGTGGACAATACCCCGGTGAACGTGGCCTGGAGCGCCATCGGTCAGTATTTGGACCAGATTAACCCCTGCGCCTTCCTTACCTATATGGGAGCCATTGCAGGAGGCGGCGTGGGTGTGGAGCCCTACCTGGTGGAGAACATTACCGTGGGTAATACCACCACCTACCAGGCCGGCACCCACCAGACAGAGCGGATTATGGACGCCCAAACCGCCAAAACCGTCCAGGAATTTCTCAGGAACAACGTGGAAACCCGTTACGGCCCCGGAAATTTCGGCAGCCTCCGGGTGTGTGCCAAGACCGGCACGGCAGAGGTAGGAGGCGACCGGAAGCCCAACGCTATGCTGTCGGGCTTTACCACGGATGAAGACTATCCCTTTGCCTTTATCGTATGCGTGGAAGATGGTGGCTACGGTGCCTCTACCTGTATCCCCATCGCCACCCAGGTGCTGGAGGCTTGTAAACAGGCCATTGACCAAAAATGAACATTGTGTGAAGTGAACAAAACATTTGTCCTCCTGTGGGGAGAATTTGGTGCTTTTGAAGTGTTGACAAATGTACGCCTCTGGGATACAATGTGAACATCTTAACAAGGAGGTACAAGACAATGATGGCTTTCCACAATGCTTCTTCCAATTGGTCTGACTGCTGCATGAACGCTTCCGCAGCGGGTACCTCTGTGCGCGCCTGCATGATTATGGACATTGCTGCTCTGGCAATGTCCATTTTTTGCACGCTGTCCCTAAGCATTCTGGCTCTGCTGATTGCCCCATAGCACCGCTTTTTTTGGTATAGAAGAAGCGGTTGTGTATCTGCACAGCCGCTTCCTTTTATAAAAGGAAAATGAAAGGGAGATTTTTATGAAGAAGGTATTTGCATTTGTAATGGCCGCATGTATGGCAGCAACCATGTTTGTCGGCTGCACCCCCAAGAAGGGGGAAGAGGAAGCCGCCAGAGTGATCAAGGTTGGCACCAGCGGCCCCCTGACCGGCGGCAACGCTATGTACGGCAACGCCGTTGCCAACGGCCTGAAGCTGGCTTTTGAGGAGATCAATGCCCAGGGCGGCCTGCAGTTTGAGGTCAATGCCCAGGACGACGAAGCTGACGCTGAGAAGGCCGTCAACGCTTACACCGCCCTGATGGACTGGGGTATGCAGATCATGGCCGGCCCCACCACCTCCGGCTCTGCAGCTGCTACCGCTGCTGAGTGTGCAGCTGACCGGGTGTTTATGATGACCCCCTCCGCTTCCGATGCATCCGTCATTACCGCCGGTGACAACATCTTCCAGATCTGCTTCACCGACCCCAACCAGGGCGTTGGCTCTGCCGACTACATTTCCCAGCACAATCTGGGCACTGCCATCGGTGTTATCTATGATTCCTCCAACCCCTATTCCTCCGGTATTTACGAGAAGTTCCAGGAGAGAGCCAATCAAATTGGCCTGAATGTGGTGGCTGTGGAAGCCTTCACCGAGGACAACAAGGCAGACCTGACCACCCAGGTGACCAAGTGCCAGTCTGCCGGCTGCGACCTGATTTTCCTGCCTATCTACGCTGCAGAAGCAACCCAGGTTCTGACCTATGCTGATAAGATTGGCTACACCCCCAAGTTCTTCGGCTGTGACGGCCTGGACGGCATCCTGGCTGTGGAAGGCTTTGACCCGGCTCTGGCCGAGGGCGTCATGCTTCTGACCCCCTTCGATGCCACCGCAACCGACGAGAAGACCCAGAACTTCGTAAAGAACTATACCGAGAAGTTTGGCATTGCCCCCAACCAGTTCGCTGCAGATGCATACGACGTGGCCTACGTGATTGCAGCTGCCTGCGAAGCCGGCAAGGTTACCCCGGATATGACCGCAGAGCAGATTTGTGACATCCTGGTGGAGCAGGTTCTGTCCATGAGCTTTGACGGCCTCACCGGTGAGGGAATGCAGTGGAGCGCAGACGGTGCCGTTTCCAAGGAGCCCAAGGCTGTGAAGATTGAAAACGGTGTTTATGTAGGTATCGAATAATACATAGACTGAATGAAAGCCGGGCGGGGATTCCCCCCGCCCGGTTCTTCGGTCTTTCACCGGTCTATGAGAGAGCCCACCGGGGCTTTGTCATAGGCTGTTGAAGAAAGTGAGGAAGAAACATGGATTTTTTACAGTATACCATCAACGGTATCAGTATCGGTGCTGTGTATGCCATTATCGCCCTGGGCTATACCATGGTTTATGGCATTGCCAAGATGCTGAACTTTGCCCACGGTGATGTGATTATGGTGGGTGCCTATCTTTCCTTCTCGGTTACCAGTTATCTCCATATGTCCCCTTACCTGAGTATTCTGGTGGCTATGGTGGGCTGTGTGGTGCTGGGTGTGGTGATTGAGGCCCTGGCCTACCGTCCTTTGCGGGGCGCACCCAGCCTGGCGGTGCTCATTACCGCCATCGGCGCCAGCTACTTCCTGCAAAATGCCGCCCAGCTGATCTGGGGCAGCGATCCGAAGAACTTCACCAGTATCGTGATCTTTTCCCCCATCAAGCTCTTTGACGGCCAGGTGACCATCACCGGCGAGGTGCTGGTAACAGTCATCACCTGTATTGTGATTATGATTGCTCTGGTGCTTTTCACGGAGAAAACCAAAATCGGTAAGTCCATGCGGGCGGTTTCCGAGGACCGGGATGCAGCCCAGCTTATGGGCATCCATGTGAACCGCACCATTTCCGTGACCTTTGCCATCGGCTCTGCCCTGGCAGCCATTGCGGGAATTCTCCTGTGCTCCACCGTCCCCACCCTGCAGCCCACCACCGGCTCCATGCCCGGTATCCGGGCCTTTACGGCGGCAGTGTTCGGCGGCATCGGCTCCATTCCGGGGGCTATGCTGGGCGGCCTGGTGCTGGGACTGGTAGAGACCTTTACCAAGGGCTATATTTCCACCCAGTTTTCCGATGCAGTGGTGTTCCTGGTGCTGATTGTGGTGCTGCTGGTGAAGCCGGCAGGCCTGTTGGGCAAGAACATCCAGGAGAAAGTGTAAGGTGATGGGTATGCGTTTACAAAATATCTGGCAGAAATACAAAACCAACCTGCTTACATACGGAACGGTGACGGTGGCATTCCTGGTGCTGCAGATTTTGTCCAGTCAGGATATGCTGTCCCGGTCCACCCAGGGCTATCTGGTTCCCATCTGCGCCTACATTGTAATGGCAGTTTCCCTGAACCTGGTGGTGGGCGTTTCCGGTGAGCTGAGCCTGGGCCATGCAGGCTTTATGGGCGTGGGTGCTTTCGTGGGCGTGGTGATTTCCGGAAGCCTGAAGGGCGCAGTGGATAGCGACGCTTTGCGGCTGGTGCTGTCCATGGTAGGCGGCGGCCTGATGGCCGGCGTGGCCGGTGTGATTATCGGTGTGCCTGTGCTTCGCCTCCGGGGCGACTATCTGGCAATCGTCACCCTGGCCTTCGGTGAAATCCTGAAGAATATCATCGGCAACATCTATATCGGCAAGGATGCAACCGGGCTCCACTTTGCCATGAGCGCCGGCGGCGTATCCCTGGAAGAGGGGGGCACCATGCTCCTGAAAGGCCCCATGGGTGCCACGGGAATTGAAAAACTCTCCTCCTTTACCGCAGGCTTTTTGCTGATTCTCTTCACCCTGTTTGTGGTGCTGAATCTCATCAACTCCAAGGAAGGCCGGGCCATCAAGGCCATCCGGGACAACCGGATTGCAGCTGAGTGCGTAGGCATCCATGTCACTGCCTTCAAGCTGAAGGCCTTCGTGGTGGCCTCCGTCCTGGCAGGCATGGCAGGCGCTCTGTTCGCCCAGAATTACTCTGCCATTACTGCGGATAAATTTGACTTTACCAACTCCATCAACATCCTGGTGTTTGTGGTGCTGGGCGGCATGGGCAACATCCTGGGCTCCGTGATTTCCGCCACAGTGCTGTACCTGCTGCCGGAGCTGCTCCGGGGCCTGCAGGACCTCCGCATGATTCTGTATGCGGTGGTGCTGATTGTGGTGATGCTGTGCACCTGGTCTCCCCAGGTGAAGGGCAAGATGCAGGTAGTCCGGCTGTGGCTGGGCAAGCAGAAAAACAAAATTTTCAGAAAGGGGGCGGCCGACCATGCGTGAGGAATATTCCAGAAAAATGGTGGAGGTTACCACCACAAACCTTTTGCGGGAACAGGATACGGATAAGCAGCCGGTGCTGGATGTGCGGAATCTGGGCATCGACTTCGGCGGCCTGACGGCGGTGGACGGCTTCACCATGTCCATCGGCCCCACGGAGATTTCCGGCCTCATCGGCCCCAACGGTGCCGGCAAGACCACCATTTTTAACCTTCTGACCAGCGTGTATCAGCCCACCCGGGGCTCCATTCTTCTTAATGGTATCGACACCAAGGGCATGACCACCGCCAAGGTCAATCGGCTGGGCATCGCCAGAACCTTCCAGAATATCCGGCTGTTTTCCGAGATGACGGCTCTGGACAATGTGAAGGTGGGCATGCACAATTCCATCAAGTGTTCCTTCCTGTCCTCACTTCTGCGGCTTCCCCCTTACTATAAGGCGGAGCGGGGGGCCAACGAGCGGGCTATGGAGCTTCTGGACTTTATGGGTCTTACGGATGTGGCAAATGTGAAGGCAGGAGCCTTGCCCTACGGCGTCCAGCGGCGGCTGGAAATCGTCCGGGCCCTGGCCACCAACCCCTCCATTGTGCTGCTGGATGAGCCGGCGGCAGGCATGAATCCCAGCGAAACGGCGGAGCTGATGCACCAGATCCGCAGAATCCGGGATACCTTCCAGATTGCCATTTTCCTCATTGAGCATGACATGAACCTGGTGATGAATGTGTGCGAGGCCATCATGGTGGTCAACTACGGCCGGGTCATTGCCAAGGGTACCCCGGAGCAGATCAAGCAGAACCCGGCGGTAATTGAGGCTTACCTGGGACGAAAGGATGGTTAAGTTATGCTGAAAATTCAGGATATTCATGTGTATTACGGAGCCATCCACGCAGTCAAAGGGGTGAGCTTTCAGGTCAATCAGGGGGAGATTGTGGCTCTGATTGGGGCAAACGGTGCCGGAAAGAGCACAATCCTTAAAACCATCTCAGGCCTTATGCACCCCCGCAGCGGCTCCATCACCTTCATGGACCAGGACATTACCCACACCGATGCCTATAAGCTGGTGCGCCATGGCCTTGCCCATGTGCCGGAGGGACGGCGGATTTTCCTGCAAATGAGCGTACAGGAGAATCTGGAAATGGGTGCCTTTACCCAGAAAGAGGTCTCCAAGGAGGACCTGGAGCGGGTCTACACCCTGTTTCCCCGGTTGAAGGAGCGGCGTAAGCAGGTGGCAGGTACCCTTTCCGGCGGCGAGCAGCAGATGCTGGCCATGAGCCGGGCCCTGATGAGCAAGCCCCGGCTTATGATGCTGGATGAGCCCTCCATGGGTCTTGCCCCCATTTTGGTGGACCAGATTTTTGACATTATCCGGGAGCTCCACAAGGCCGGCACCACCATTTTGCTGGTGGAGCAGAACGCCAGCAAGGCTCTGGAGATTGCAGACCGGGCCTACGTGCTGGAAACCGGCACCCTGACCCTCTCCGGTACCGGTGCAGAGCTTATTAGCAGCGACGAAGTGCGAAAAGCCTATCTGGGCGGTTAAAATTGAACACCTCCTGCATAGAATCTGGCAGGAGGTGTTTTTTATGTGCCGCTATCACCAGCTTTGGGGAAGTGCGCTGATTGCCTTTGGGGGAGGCATCCTGTTGGGAGCCTGGCTGGAAGGTGGTTTCCTGTGCAGTTGTCTTGGCATTGGCCTGATGCTTTTGGGATTTTATTTTTTCCGGCCCGGCTGTCGGTCATAACCTTGTCCCGGTGGGAATAGGCTGTAACAGCAATGGGAGAGAAGGAGTGATTTCCAAATGGAATTACAATTTGACAAGCAGCCCATTTCCTGCCTGAACCAGGTGAAATGGGAGCAGAAGAATCAGGAGCTTACCCAGGAAATCCGCTTGACGGAGGACTTGCCGGACGTGGGCAGTGTCCTGGGGGCCTGGGGACAGACCATTGTCCGGGGCAAGCAGTGGCGGAAGGGAAACATGGAGGTAACCGGCGGGGTCATGGTGTTCGTGCTCTATGCCCCGGAGGACGGCTCCGCCCCCCGGGGAGTGCAGACCTGGCTGCCCTTCACCGTCAACTGGGAGCTGCCGGAGACCAAGCATGACGGCACCATCTGCGTGTGCTGCCAGCTCACCGGGGTGGACGCCCGTTCCGCCTCCGCCCGGAAGCTGATCGTCCGGGCAGGACTGGGGATTCTGGGAGAGGCACTGGTGCCGGAGGAGCGGGAGCTGACCACCCTGGGAGAAATCCCGGAGGATGTGCAGGTGCTGCGAAGAAAATATCCGGTGCGCCTGCCTACGGAGGCCGGAGAAAAGGCCTTTACTCTGGAGGATACCATGAATCCCCCCACCGCCGGAGGCGGGATTTCCCGGATTCTCCGGTATGGCCTGGTGCCGGAAATTCTGGATGAGAAGGTCATGGAGGACAAGGTGGTGTTCCGGGGGATTGCCCAGATTCATGTGCTGTACCTGGGCACCGACGACTGCCTCTACCCCTGGGATTTTGAGGTTCCCTTCTCCCAGTATACCCAGCTGGACCAGGAACACGCCCTGGAGGCCCAGGCCCGGATTGTCCCGGCCATCACCAGTCTGGAGCTGGAGCCGGAGGAGGATGGGCAGGTGCAGCTGAAGGCCGGGCTTGCCTGCCAGTATGTGATTTTTGATTCCCGGCTTCTGGAGGTGGCAGAGGACGGCTACAGCAACACCCGGAAGGTAAGTCCCTGCCGGGAGCCTCTGGAGCTGCCGGTGCTGCTGGACTGGGATACCCAGCCGGTGGCAGTGGAGGAGAGCCTCACTGCCCAGGGAACCCGGATGGCAGACGGGGAAGTGTACTGGGAGCAGCCCCAGATTCTCTGCCAGGAGCAGGAGGTTTCGGTGTGCCTCCGGGGCACGGTGCAAATGCTGTACTATGATTTGGAGGGGAACCTTCAATGGGGAAGCCAGTCCTGGGAGTGGTGCCGGAAGCTGGAAGCCCACCCCAATGCCCAGCTCCAGGCCCAGGTTCTTCCGGTGGGTAAGGTGTCCGGGAGCATTTCCGGTGCCGGCGGAACCCTCCGGGGAGAGCTGAGCCTCACTACCACCACCCGGAACAGCCGGGGCATGAGCCAGGTGACCGGGCTGGAGCTGGGAGACCCTGTCCGGCCTGACCCCAACCGTCCCAGCCTGATTGTGAGAAAGCCCGGGGAGGCGGACCTGTGGTCCCTGGCGAAAAGCTGCGGCTCCACCATGGATGCCATTTCCCAGGCCAACGGCCTGGAAGGGGAGCCGGACCCGGATGCCCTGCTTCTGATTCCGGTGATGTAAAAAAGGTGCCGCTGCGTGGGAGATACGCAGCGGCATTTTTGGCGGATGTCGCATTGGGAGAAAATATCCGCCGTATATACCTTATGATACAGGCGCTGGGATATGCAAGGGGAAGCTGTCGAGACCCCGGGGATTTTTTCCTTGCATATTCCTTTGAAAGTGCTATACTATATAGTGCAAACGGTCAAAAGGGCGATTTTATATAGCCCCTTTCCCGGAAGTCCGGGGCTTTTTGACGGTTGTACTGAATTTACAGAAGGTGTTTGATTATGACAAAAATTGATATTTACAGTGGTTTCCTGGGCGCAGGCAAAACCACCCTCATTAAGAAGCTGCTGCAGGAGGCTTACCAGGGCCAGAAGCTGGTGCTGATTGAAAACGAGTTTGGAGAAATCGGCATTGACGGCGGCTTTTTGCAGGATGCAGGCATCAACATCCGGGAGATGAACTCCGGCTGCATCTGCTGCAGTCTGGTGGGCGACTTCGGCAAGGCCCTGACCCAGGTGATTGCGGACTACCACCCCGACCGGATTGTGATTGAGCCCTCCGGCGTAGGCAAGCTTTCCGACGTCATCGGTGCGGTGAACAAGGTAACCGGCGAGGATGTGACCCTGGGCTATACCGTGGCGGTGGTGGACGCCGGCAAGGTAAAATCCTACAGCAAGAACTTCGGTGAGTTCTATAACAACCAGGTGCAGACCGCTTCCACCATCATTCTGTCCCGGACGGACGCCATCCCCCAGGACAAGCTGGATAAGGCGGTGGAGCTGCTCCGGGAGCTGAATCCCCAGGCCACCATTGTCACCACCCCCTGGAACGCCCTGACCGGAGCCCAGATAGTGGAGGCCATGGAGGGCAAGGCAACCCTGGCAGCAGAGCTGGCCCAGATGGAGCAGGAGCACCACCATCATCACCATGACCACGAAGAGGACTGCGGCTGCGGACACCACCACGACCATGACCACGAGGAGGGCTGCGGCTGCGGACACCACCACGACCATGAGGAAGGCTGCGGCTGCGGTCACCATCACCACCATGACCACGAGGAAGGCTGCGGCTGCGGACACCACCACGACCACGACCATGAAGAGGGCTGCGGCTGCGGTCACCATCACCATGACCACCATGCCGACGAGGTGTTCACCTCCTGGGGTGTGGAAACGGCCCGGAAGTTCACCAAAGAGCAGATTACCCAGGCTCTGGAAGCCCTGGACAGTGGCAAGTACGGCACGGTGCTCCGGGCCAAGGGCATTGTGGAAGCCCAGGACGGCACCTGGATTCACTTTGACCATGTGCCTCAGGAAGCAGATGTGCGTACCGGCAGCGCTGCCATCACCGGCAAGGTGTGCGTCATCGGTGCCCAGCTGAATGAGGCGGAAATCGCCGCATTGTTTGGAGTGTAAGCCATGACCCAGATTCCTGTCTATACGTTTACCGGCTTCCTGGACTCCGGAAAGACCAAATTCATTCAGGAGACCCTGGAAGACCCCCGGTTCAACGGAGGGGAGCGGACCCTGCTTCTGGTGTTTGAGGAAGGGGAGGAGGAGTACGACTTCTCTACCTATCCCCATAAGAATGTGTACCTGGAGGTACTGGACCAGCAGACCGTGGACCCCAAGACCCTCCAGGCCCTGGCAAAGAAGTACAAGGCTCAGCGGATTGTGGCGGAGCTGAACGGTATGCAGATGGTAGGGGACCTTTACAGCCGCTTCCCGGAGGAATGGGTGGTGGCCCAGGAAGTGATGTTTGCCGACTCCACCACCATTATGACCTACAATGCCAATATGCGCAATCTGGTGATGGACAAGCTGGTAGGTGCCCAGATGGTGGTATTCAACCGGGTAACCCCCGGGGCGGATACCCTGCCTTTGCACAAGCTGGCAAGAGCCGCCAACCGTCGGATTGACATTTTGTACGACTACACCGACGGTACCACCGCCTTTGACGAGCTGCAAGACCCCTTGCCCTTTGACATCAACGCCCCGGTCATTGAAATCAAGGACGAGGACTATGCTCTGTGGTACCGGGATGTGACGGAGGAGCCCCAGAAGTATGCCGGCAAGACCGTCCGGTTCAAAGGCCAGGTGGCCATGCTCCGCCGGGACCGGAATACCATGTTTGCCCCCGGCAGGTTTGTGATGACCTGCTGCGAGGCGGATATTGAATTCTTCGGGGTTCCCTGCCGGTACCCTAACTCCAAAGAGCTGAAGCCCCGCTCCTGGGTGATGGTGGAGGCCACTGTTGCTGCGGAGAAACACGCCGTGTACCAGAACGAGCTGGGCCCGGTGCTCACCGCCATCCGGGTGGAGCCGGCAAATCCGGCAGATCCGGAAGTAGCGACTTTTTGAATTTTGGGAGGTGCGGTTTTTGCCGTGCCTCTTTCCTAAAATGTGGAAAGGCAGGTGGAAGCTGTGTATCAGCCCCTTGCAGACTTGCTTCGTCCGACTACCTTGGACGAGGTGTATGGGCAGGAGCATATTCTGGGGAAACAGGGCGTCCTGCGCCGGCTCATTGACTCCGGAAACATCCCCAATATGATTTTCTATGGCCCCAGCGGCACGGGAAAGACCACCGTTGCCAACATTATCGCAAAGCAGACCAATCGCACCTTGTACCAGCTCAATGCCACCACCGCCTCCACCGGAGACATTAAAAATATCGTGGCTCAGCTGGATACCTTTATGGCCCCTAACGGGGTGCTGCTGTATCTGGATGAGATTCAGTCCTTCAACAAAAAGCAGCAGCAAACCCTGCTGGAATACATTGAAAACGGAAAAATCACCCTCATCGCCTCCACTACGGAGAATCCCTATTTCTATGTGTTCAACGCCATCCTCAGCCGTTCCACCGTGTTTGAGTTTAAGCAGATTTCCCGGGAGGCGGCGCTGCAAGCCATTCGCCGGGCGGTGGCCTTTTTGGAGAAGCGGACAGCCCTCACCGCCCAGCCGGAGGAAGGGGCCCTGGAGTACATCGCCGGGGCCTGCGGCGGGGATTTGCGGAAGGCCATGAATGCAGTGGAGGTGCTGTTCTCTGTGGGAGTTCCCCAGGGGGACAAGCTTCCCATAACCCTCTCCGATGCCCAGGCGGTTACCCAGAAAAGCGCCATGCGGGCTGACCGGGACGGGGACAACTTTTACGATTTGCTCTCGGCCCTTCAAAAGTCCATCCGGGGCTCCGACCCGGATGCGGCGGTCCATTACCTGGGGCGGCTTCTGGAGGCGGGGCAGATGCAGTCTGCCTGCCGGCGGCTTATGGTGATTGCGGCGGAGGATGTGGGGCTGGCATATCCTATGGTGATTCCCATTGTGAAGTCCTGCGTGGATATGGCTCTCATGCTGGGAATGCCGGAGGCCCGGATTCCCCTGGGGGATGCGGCGGTGCTTATGGCCACCTCTCCCAAGTCCAATTCCGGTCACATTGCCCTGGATGAGGCCATGGCGGATATCCGCAAGGGCCGTGGCGGGGATTTCCCCCGGCATTTGCAGAATGTCCATGCCGACACCTATACCATGGAACGGGAGCAGGGGTATCTCTATCCCCACGATTTCCCCAACCATTGGGTGAAGCAGCAGTACCTGCCGGACGATCTGGTGGGGACGGTGTACTACCACTACGGCAGCAACAAGCTGGAGCAGGCCGCCAAACAGTACTGGCAGGCCATTAAGGGGGAATGACCATGGATGTGCAGGTAGGGGATACCCTGGTAATGAAGAAGCCCCACCCCTGTGGGGAGAAGAAGTGGCTGGTGCTGCGCACCGGGGCGGATTTCCGCCTCCGCTGCCTGGGCTGCGGCCACGAGGTGATGATTGACCGCTTCAAGGCGGAGAAGAACATCCGGCAGATTCTGCGCCCGGAGAAATAATCGACAGCAATGTCCGGCAGCCGATGGATTCGGCTGCCGGATTTTTTACAACCGGGAAGGGGTTGGGTGAAACCCCTCTGCCCCTGGGAATTTCTGGGGTCTGGGAGCCCCTTTTCTTTGACTGGATTTGAAGGGGACAGGGTGTATACTGGGGTCAAGGAAGGGGGGGACAGGAGATGACGGTGTATCTGGATGTGGTGCTGCTATTGAATTTTCTGGTGGATTTTCTCCTGCTTTTGGGGACAAACCGGCTGATGGGCCACCCTTTGGAGCCGGGAAAGTGCGCCCTGGGGGCACTTCTGGGAAGTGTTTACGCGGGAGCCTCTATGCTCCCCCGGCTCCGGTTTCTGGGAAGCTGGCTGTGGCGGCTGGTAAGCCTGGGAGCCATGGGCTGCCTTGCCTACGGCCTGAACCAAAGCGCCCTTCGCAGAAGCCTGGTGTTTGCGTTCCTGAGCCTTGCCCTGGGAGGCCTGATGCTGTGCCTGGGAGGGGGCGGCTTTTTCACCCTGGGAGCGGCAGCGGCGGGGCTGTGCCTTTTGTGCATGGTGTGCTTCGGGGGCAGGCTTGGCAGCAGAACCCTGGTGCCGGTGGAGCTGACCTATGGGGACAGAATGCTGCACCTCACTGCCCTGCTGGACACGGGAAACACCCTGAAAGATCCCCTTACCGGCAGACCTGTGCTGGTGGTGAATGCCCAGGCGGCGGAAAAACTCACAGGCCTTACCCGGGAGCAGCTGCGGCGGCCGGTGGAGTCCATGGGGACGATTCCCGGCCTCCGGCTGATTCCCTATGAGGCAGTGGGACAATCCGGGGGGATGCTCCTGGGGCTGCGGCTGGCTCAGGTGCGGATTGGGAAGTGGACAGGAAGCGGATTGGTGGCATTCGCCCCGGAGGGTCTGAGCGGCCGGGACGGATACCAGGCGTTGACAGGAGGTATGGTATGATGAGATGGTTTGTGCGGTTGCTGCGGAAACTGGGACTTCTTTCTTCCGGCAGGGTGTATTACATCGGGGGGGCCGATGTGCTGCCTCCCCCCTTAAAAGGGGAGCAGGAGCAAAAAGCTCTGGAAGCTCTGGAGGCAGGGGAGGAGAGTGCCAAGCAGCTGCTCATTGAGCGGAATCTGCGGCTGGTGGTGTTCATTGCCCGGCGGTTTGAAAACACCGGGGTGAATCTGGAGGACTTGATTTCCATTGGCACCATTGGTCTCATCAAGGCCATCAGCACCTACCGCCGGGACAAGAACATCAAGCTGGCCACCTATGCCTCCCGGTGCATCGAAAATGAGATTCTCATGCATATCCGGAAAATCGCCAACCAAAAGACGGAGGTCTCTCTGGATGAGCCCATCAACATGGACTATGACGGCAACGAGCTGCTCCTTTCGGACATTCTGGGAACGGACGAGGACATGATTCTGCGGCCCTTGGAGGATGATGTGGACTTGCGGCTGCTGCGCCAGGCGGTGCAGGAGTTGCCGGAACGGGAGCGGCAGATTGTGGGGATGCGCTTTGGCCTGTGGGGACAGCAGGAGCTGACCCAGAAGGAGGTGGCCCAGAAAATGGGCATTTCCCAGTCCTATATCTCCCGGCTGGAGAAGCGGATTATGCTCCGCCTGCGGAAGGAACTGATGAAGCAGACCAGCTGCGTATGAAAGATTCCTGTTTCTCACTTGCAAAATGGAAAAAACTGTGGTACAATCGGTAAAAATAATATCGATATGGAAAGTACGAAAGGTGTTTTACCATGGAGCGAAAAGAAGTTTCCAAGTCCGTTCTCAAGCGGCTTCCCAGCTATCTGGCATACCTGAAGACCATCCCGGAGGAGGCCTCTCCCTATATTTCTGCCACCGCCATGGCCAACGCCCTGGGTATGGGCGAAGTGCAGGTCCGGAAGGATCTGGCTTTGGTGTCCGACGGCGGCCGCCCCAAAATCGGGTATCTCCGGGAGGGACTGATTGAGGATATCAGCCAGTTTCTGGGCTATGACAATACAACAGACGCCATTTTGGTGGGCGCCGGCAAGCTGGGCCAGGCCCTGCTGGGCTACAGCGGCTTTGAGGCCTACGGGCTGAACATTCTGGCAGCCTTTGATATAAGCCCCAAGGCGGAGAAAACGGTGGACGGCAAGCCCATCATCCCCATGGAGCGGATGGAGAGCTTCTGCCGTACCAACAAGGTGCTCATGGGCATTATCACCGTGCCGTCGGAACACGCCCAGGAGGTTTGCGACCGGATGATCGCCTGCGGAATCAAGGCCATCTGGAACTTTGCCCCGGTGCATCTGGACGTGCCCGGGAATATCCTGGTGCAAAATGAGAACATGGCAACTTCTCTTGCGGTGCTGTCCATGCACCTGCAGGCCCAAATTAAGGAAAAAAAGTAAAAACTTAGACCGAAGCGGCGAAATGCTGCTTCGGTCTTGCATTTAGTCCATATAGGTGACCAGCTCTTCCAGTGTCTTTCTTTTCTTGATCCGGGGTGCATCCTTTTCTCCGGGGTAGCCCAGGGCGATCACCAGCCGCACCGCATCGGGCAGATTACAGATGTTGCGGATTTTGGTGTCGTCCAGCCAGCCCAGAATACAGGAGCCCAGCCCCTGGGCGGTGGCTTCTGCGGTGAGATAGGCAGCGGCGATGCCGATGTCCATAGAGCGGTAGTCATTCTTCTTCAGCTTCGCTCCCAGGGCGGCGGACTTGGAGTAGGCGTCCTGGGAAATGACAATCAGCACCGGCACATCCTTGGCAAAGCCGTTGATTCCCATGCCGGTGACAGCCCCCGCCACCTTCCGGGCGGTTTCCCCCAGGCAGACGGTGAGGTGGTAGGGCTGGGAATTGCAGGCGGAAGGAGCCAGCCACACCGCCTCCAGCACCGCCTGAAGCTTCTCCGCCTCCACAGGGCGGTCCGGGTTATAGCTGCGGCAGGACTGCCGAACCTTAGCGATTTCCAAAAAATTCATAAGTGCCTCCTGTGGCCAACACGGACAGAAGAGGAGAAAAGATTTGACCCTTGACTGACGTGCCTTCCGCAACCTCCAGCCAAGGGTCAAATCTGTTCACTCTTGATATCTAACATCCGTGTGTAACCTCGCTTTCTACAGATTTCCTACGCCACATTTCCTTGCTGAATCCCATTTCCTCCACACAAATCATCTAAAATTTTCATACAGTATGCTCATAAGTGAGCGGCCGATATGTGGGAAACTATCCAAACCGGAAATACGGTTTCGGTTTTCCTGCAGCGACCTTGCTGCAAGTAGAGGAGCTTTACCTCTGCATCGGTATCACCCTTTCTGACTATAATGTACCACAGGGGCAGGAGAAATGCAATAGGGAATACTGCAAGAAAAAGATACCATAAACTTGTATAAAACATAGAAATTCAGAAGAAACAGAAACATATCTTGACTTTTCTGTAAAGAATCTGCTACAATGACAGTGATGCGGCCCGGTGCGTAAGCACCGGGCCTTTTCCTTTAATTCAACACCATGGAGGCGGCACCGTAGATACCGGCGTCATTGCCCAGGCTTGCCAGGGTAAACTGGGTGTCGGCACAGCCGAAGAACACATTCTCCCGGAAATGCTTCTGCACCACATCCAGAATAATCTGACCGGCCTTGGACACGCCGCCGCCGATGACGAAAATCTCCGGGTTGATGATGGCGGCAATGTTGGCAAGGGCAGTGCCCAGAATCTGACCAAACTGGTCTACCACCTGCAAAGCCAGGGCATCCTGAGCCTTGGCACAGTCAAAAACGTCCTTGGCGGTGAGATTTTCACACTGACGCATGGCGCTGGCCTCGTCGGAACGGCACAAAAGCTCCTTGGCCAGCCGGACAATGCCGGTGGCGGAGGCATACTGCTCCAGGCAGCCGTACTTGCCGCAGCCGCAGGGGATGGTCTCGTTGTCCCTTACCTTCATGTGCCCGATTTCACCGGCTGCGCCGGAGAAGCCGGTGACAATCCGGTTGTCAATCACCACACCGCCGCCCACGCCGGTGCCCAGGGTGAGCATCAGGGCGCTGGAACGGCCTACGGCGCTGCCCATCCACTGCTCGCCCAGGGTTGCCACATTCACATCGTTTCCGGCTTTTACCGGAAGCCCGGTGAGCTGGTTCAGCACCTGGGCCACAGGATATTTGGACCAGCCCAGATTGGCAGCGCCCACCGCAATTCCGTCCCCGGTTACAGGGCTGGGAACGCCCACACCGATGCCCAGCACATCCTGGGTGGCGATGCCCATTTCTGCAATCTTCCCCAGAATTGCCTTGGCCACATCCTCTAAGATGTGGCTGCCCTTGTCCCGGGTGTCGGTTTTGATTTCCCACTTGGTAAGCAGCTCTCCGGTGGTCTCAAACACACCCAGCTTGCAGGCGGTGCCGCCCACATCCACGCCAATGACATATTTTTTCATAAAGCATCCTCTTTTCCTTCGTTTTCCAAAGAATGTATGTACTGCTGCAAATCCACAACGGTGCCGGTTTCCCGGGCCTTTTCCGCTGCGAACACGATCAGATGGTTGTCCACGGAGACCGCAACATCCGAGACAGAGCACCCCGGGTCTCCGCCGGTGAGGTACTGATAAAGGGACTCAATGATTCCCTCGTCTCCGCCGCCGTGACCACCGGAGATGCCGTCTTTCCCGGTGATGGGAATTTCCTGGGTGGTGCGGCTTTCAAAATCATACAGGCGGATGGGCTCCCCCGTACCGTCCAGAGCTGCCCGCAGCTCTCCCTTAGTGCCCATAATGTGGATGTACCGTCCGCCCCGGTTGAAGGCGCACATGGTAAAGGTAACGGTTACCCCATCTTCAAACAGCAGATTCACCGTCTGGTGGTCCACCACATCGTTGTCGCACCGGAATACGCATTTTCCGTATTGGGTGGTGCGCAGGGCTTGCGCAATCATTTCATCGGTGGGGTCTGCCTGCCGGGCGCAGGTGGTGCGGAACCAGTCGTTTTTCTTGTCCTCTAAGTACAGCTTCACGGCGTTGTAGGGGCACGTATTTCCCTGAGGACAGCCGTCCATGCAACGTTCAGGTGCACCTTCCGGGGCGTTTTCCTGGCGGAAATACTGTAAGGAGCCAAAGGACTGAACCTTCCGGCACTTTTTTCCAATGAGCCATTGGAGAATGTCCAGGTCGTGACAGGATTTTTGCAGGAGCATACAGGAAGAGCGGCCTGCATTTCCCCAGTTGCCCCGGACGAAGCTGTGGCTCTGGTGCACATTGCCCACACATTCCTCGTGGTTGATAGAGACAATCTGCCCCAGCCGCCCTTCCGCAATCAGGGCTTTCAACGTGGTAAAGAAGGGGGTGTAGCGCAGCACGTGGCACACCACCACCTTCACACCCATTTTTTCTGCGTGGCGGGCGATTTTCAGGCAGGACTGGGGGTCCGGTGCCACAGGCTTTTCCAAAAGAATCTCATAGCCCAAAGAAATGGCAGCCATTGCCGGCTCCAGGTGCTGCTGGTCCATGGTGCAAATGAGGGCCACATCGGCGCATTTGCCCAGGGCCAGCAAATCCTTCCAGTGGGAAAAGCACATTTCTTCCGGGATATTGTGCCGCAGACGAATCTGCTCCCGGCGGCTTTCGATGGGCTCAGCTACCCCTACCACTTGAAACTGCCGGGGCATTTGAGCCATGATGTTTGTGTAGGTTTCTCCCCGGTTTCCTGCACCGATGAGAATGACAGAAAGTTTTTTGGTCATGACGGTTTCCTTTCTTTTTCTTGTAACCTTATTATACATATTTCCCTGGACAAATCAATAGAGGGGGGAAATCCTGTTGGTTTTTTCTTGCATCCTGCCGCCGGGAGTGGTAGGATAAAGAAAAGGAGGAATGGAAATGAAAATCCATACAGGAGGGGGCGGCGTCCGCCACTGGTACTTTTATGTGGGAATTGGTCTGGCAGTCCTCATTGGTCTGGCTCTTTTGATGCTGCTGGGGCTTCTCATCTATCTGACGGTGACGGAGTACAAGCCCCAGGCGGAGGAACCGGCCTGGCAGCTGGAGCAGGGAAATCCTGCGGTTTATGAAGGGGAGGTCTTGAAGGTACTCACCTGGAATACAGGCTATGCAGGCCTGGGTGCGGAGGCGGATTTTATTCTGGACGGCGGCACCCAGGGAACCCCGGAAAGTGAATCCCTGGTGAGCAAAAATGAGGAAGGCATTGCCCAAGTGCTGCAGGAGGTGCAGGCGGATATTTACCTTTTGCAGGAGGTGGACCGGGACTCGGGACGTACCTACCACCACAACCAATGGGAGCGCTATGGGGATACTTTGGCGGACTACCAGTCCTGCTTCGCCCTGAATTATGAATGTGGCTTCGTCCCCTTCCCGGTGACGGACCCCATCGGAAAGGTCAGCTCCGGCCTTGCCACCTACAGCCGCTACACCCTGGCGGATTCGGTGCGCCAGAGCCTGCCGGTGCCCTTTTCCTGGCCGGTGCGGGCAGCCAATCTGAAGCGATGCCTGCTGATCTCCAGGATTCCCGTGGAGGGAACGGACAAGGAACTGGTAATCATCAACCTGCACCTGGAGGCCTATGATGATGGAGAGGGAAAGACGGCCCAGACCCAGCAGCTGACAAACCTTTTGCTTGAAGAATATGAAAAGGGAAACTATGTGATTGCCGGTGGAGATTTCAATCAGTTTTTCACAGGCCTTGACCCCGTGATCAAACCCACCAGCCAGTGGGTGCCGGGTTACCTGGATGCCCTGCCGGAGGGATGGGACTACCTGTACGATGACACCACACCCACCTGCCGCCTGCTGAATCAACCCTATGACCCGGAAAGTGATTTGACCCAGTACTATGTGATTGACGGCTTTATCGTCTCTCCCAATCTGCAAGTCCTGTCGGTGGAAACCCTGGACGAGGGCTTTACCTACAGCGACCACAACCCGGTGCTTTTGCAGGTAAAACCCCAATAAAAAGAACCAGCAGAACAGAAAAATCTGTTCTGCTGCAGACTGTCAATAAAGTCCCAAACCGGCAAAAGCAAAAGGAAATGGGCTTTCAT
>ERZ1643251.469-NODE-469-length-58694-cov-13.759989_pt1 | contig 58694 bp, 45 predicted proteins | sample MGYA00579261_ERZ1643251 | MGnify/ENA primary metagenome ERZ1643251 (study PRJEB29033, sample SAMEA4952267) | chicken gut metagenome | biome: Broiler Chicken; feature: Gastrointestinal Tract; material: Caecum | place: Ireland | collected 2018 | study: Broiler...
AAAACATTCAAAGTTCTGCGAATGTCATTTGTGCTTGTATGTGTATCACAACTACACATACTTTTTTTATTATAAAAACAGGATAGACCACAACATTCTATCCTGTTTGACAATACTATTATGTATTATCTGCTTTAATTTTTTCATCTTTTGTATTTGCTTTAGTAGATTTTAATGTTTCAATTTCTTCTTTTTGTTTTAATAATTTATCTACTAGTTGCAAAATTAGTTCTGCGTTTGTCATATGTGCTTCCCCCTTTCCGTTCCTAGGTAAAGAACTGCCTTTTGACAAGAAAGGTTGCTAACATATTACAATATTTTACAATAAAAAACAAGCGAACATAGTAAAAATTTACAATTAATTTATAGTATAAATAAAATATAAATTATGTCGTTGCAGTAAAATTGCAATAAATTTAAACTATGCAAGTCTGAAACTATGCGAAAATAAAGGCTTTGAGGCTGGTTATTTTCTGGCTGTCGCCTCCAATGAAAAAATCTTGTAACTATTCAAATTATTTAAGTTACAAGATTTTTTATTTTTATAGGTAAATGCCATTTTAATACGATTAAATAATATTTATAAATAAAATTTTACATGTTTACTTGTTTTTTATAAAAAAATGTTGTATAGTTTAAAACAAGAAAATGAAATAACGATAAAGGTAAACTGAGATAGAAACAGCAACAAATGATAGCAAAATTGATGCAATAAAAAAATTAAAAAATCAAATTATTAATATATAAATTCCTGTTGATATTAGCAATTTTTGTAAAAGAAACAGAAACAGAAATAGAATTAGATAAAATAATAAAAAATAGACATTTTCATTCAATATTGAAAATTCGTAAACAAATGGTTAGTATTAAAACCTGAAATATTATATGTGTTTAGAAAATATTTGATAAATATAAAAAGGTGTTATTATATAGTTACATTAAATAATATGCTTTTGTTCAGAATTTTTTAGCTTTTATTTTATTCTAATTGTGATTAAAAAAATATTTAGAATTGGATATATTATACAGGCATTATGAGAAAACAAAAATTATGGTAGATAGAAATAGTATAATTATGTTATTAGGAGGTGTTAAAATGCGAAATTTATTTAGAATTGTTTTTAAAGATAATGATAAAAAAACATTTTCATATTCAGGGTTAACTAATGATGATACTAGAGAAACAGAAAGATGTTGCGAGTTAATAAAACAAGGAAGAAATGTTCAGATGCATACAACAGAGTCTACACCTGAAATAATTGAAAGAGAAATGAAAAGTATGGGATATATTTTAGATGAGCAAACATGGTGGTAAATTAAAAATATAAAAAAACGATTCATTTAAAGAATAAGTGCTAGTGCATTTATTCTTTATTTTATTTTTTAAACTTACCATTAAAAAGAATAAATTTTAATCATAAATATCGTAAATTTCAATAGAAAAAATATAAAAAGTGTTGACAATTGAATGATAATTCAACTATAATATAGTGAAGAATAATTGAATATACATTCAACTGTATATAGAAAGGAGAAAAGCATGGTAGCAAGAATTGAAACATGTGACTGCAATAGTATTCATCAGGATGTTGTTGATACTGTAAAAGAGCATATGTTATCTGAAAAAAAAATAGATGCTCTATCAAATTTTTATAAAATATTTAGTGATAATACAAAAATAAAAATATTATGGGCTTTAGATGTTCATGAAATGTGTGTGTGTGACTTAGCAGTACTAATCAATATGACAAAATCAGCAATTTCACATCAACTAAAAATACTAAAAGAGGCAAACTTGGTGAAATATAGAAGAGAGGGAAAAAATGTGTATTATTCATTAGCAGATACCTGTGCACGTCATATTATAGAGAATGGTATTTTGCATACGATAAATAAAGAGTAAGGAGGAATTTATAATGAAAAAAAATTATATATTAGAAGATTTAGATTGTGCAAATTGTGCGGCAAAAATAGAAGATGCTGTTAAAAATATAGAAGGGGTTAAAGAATGCTCTGTAAGTTTTATTACAGAGAAAATGATTATTGAAATAGAAGAAGGTAAAGAAAAAGAAATCGAAAAACAAATAAAAAAATTAGTGAAAAAAATTGAGCCAGATACAATTTTAAAAGCAATTTAGAAAAGAGGTGCAAAGATGAAAAAAAGATTAATAAAAATAGTTATATCTGCTATCATCTTTTTAATAGCAATATGCATTGGAAAATTTGATTTTATAAATTTAGATGAGAATATACTATCTATCATACAAATAGTTTTATATGTCCTAAGTTATTTAATTGTAGGATTCGAAATTGTAAAAAAAGCCGTAATTAATATTTTTCATAGAGAATTATTTGATGAAAACTTTTTAATGAGTATTGCAACAATTGGTGCATTTGCAATACAAGAATTTCCTGAAGCAGTAGCGGTTATGTTATTTTATCAAGTGGGAGAGTATTTCCAAAGTTATGCTGTAAAAAAATCTAGAAAATCTATTGCGAGTTTAATGGATATAAGACCAGACTATGCAAATTTAAAAGTAAATGGAAATATAGAAAAAAAATCACCTGAAGAAGTAAAAATTGGGGATACAATTGTTATAAAACCAGGAGAAAAAGTTCCTTTAGATGGAGTGGTAATCGATGGAAATTCCATGTTAGATACATCAGCATTAACAGGGGAGTCTGTTCCAAGAGAGATAAAGGTAAATGATAGGATATTAAGTGGATGTATTAATGTAAATGGCGTTTTAGAAGTAAAAGTAGAAAAGGAATTTGGAGAATCCACTGTCAGCAAAATATTAGATTTAGTAGAAAATGCAACAAACAAAAAAGCAAAAACAGAAAACTTTATTACAAAATTTTCAAAATATTATACACCAATAGTTGTATTTTTAGCCGTATTTATAGCATTTATCCCACCGATGGTAACAAAAACAGATATGCTAGAATGGGTATACAGAGCACTTACATTTTTAGTAGTATCATGCCCATGTGCGTTAGTTATTTCTGTTCCACTTAGCTTCTTTAGTGGAATAGGTGCAGCATCTAAAAAAGGCATATTAGTAAAGGGAAGTAATTATTTAGAGTTATTATCTAGAACAGAAATAGCGGTATTTGATAAAACAGGTACCTTGACAGAAGGTGTCTTCGAAGTACAAAAGATTGTGAATGAAAAAGGGATAACAAAAGAAGAGTTATTAGAATTAGCAGCTTATTGTGAAAGCTATTCAAATCATCCTATATCAAATTCTATTCAAAAGGCTTATGGTAGAGGGATTGACAAAAATAGAATTATGGATAGTCAAGAAATGGCAGGAAAAGGAATTATCAGTAAAATTGAAAACAAAGAAGTGGCTTGTGGAAATATAAAATTAATGGAAGCATTAGGTTTAAAGAATATTAATCAAGTAGATAAAATTGGAACGGTTGTATATGTGGCTATTGGTAAGCAATATGCAGGATATATTTTGATAAGTGATAAGATTAAAGAAGATTCTAGAAAAGCCATTCAAGAATTGAAAAAAGTAGGTATACAAAAAACAGTAATGTTAACAGGAGATAATAAAGATGTAGCAGAAAAAGTAAATCAAGAATTAAAGTTAGATGAAGTATATAGTGAATTACTTCCAGTAGATAAAGTAAATAAACTTGAAGAATTGTTGAAAAATAAAAACGAAGATACAAAATTAGCATTTATCGGTGATGGTATCAATGATGCACCAGTATTGGCAAGAGCGGATATCGGTATTGCAATGGGAGGATTGGGGTCAGATGCAGCAATAGAAGCGGCAGATATTGTTATTATGACAGATGAACCATCCAAGATTGCAACAGCAATTAAAATATCAAGAAAGACGTTAAAGATTGTATACCAAAATATTAGTTTTGCATTAATCGTAAAAATAGGCGTTTTAATATTAAGTGCTTTTGGTTTAGCTTCAATGTGGGCAGCTGTTTTTGCAGATGTGGGGGTTACAGTTTTAGCAGTTTTAAATTCATTTAGAGCATTGAAACAAAACTAGAAGAAAAATAAACAGTATCAATCATAAAGGAGAAAGTAAACTTGAAAATTGCATAATGGAATAGATTTTTATTTTAAATAAGAGCCCATGATATTTTATAAATAAATATCATGGGCTTTTTTATATAATTAATTGATTATAAACTATTTTACAATCTTAATAAAATTATATTCATATCCTGAAACACTTGTATTCTCGTATTTATATCCTTTATAAATACCACCATCATCACCACTTAAATCTACTTTAAGTCTTACAGGACAAATAAATTTTTCATTTAAATTATTAACAATATTAATCGTGAAATTCAATGTATAATTTATATCGTTTAAATCAATCCCAGCTTCTTGCAATACCTTTCCATTGAATGAAATGGTATTAGAATCAGATGATGCAGCATAATTTGTTATAATATCTTGATTCATATATTCTAAAGAGATTGGATTAGAGCAATCTGCATAAAAAGTGGGAGTTGAATAATCTGTACTGTTATTTTGTTCATTGGTATTGACAATATTATATTCTATTTTATCACTATCTGATTTTTTGATTTCTCTATATTTGGCAAAGTCTAACGGATTTTTATACATTACATATTGATTTCCTTTATCAGAACCAGTAGATATACTGATATTGTCAATATATAATTCTTTTATTGTGTTTTCATTTGTAATATCATATACAGTACTTGTATTATCTAAGGTTATTGCAATATCGCTATATTGAAAAATACTTAAATCTTGTAAAGATTCATTTTCACTTTTATCAATTGCATTTGCACTACTATATATAAGTATCTTTTGAATTTTAAATATTGGATTTTCATTTTGTTCAGCAATTTTTACTACTTGGTTTGTAAATTCATCTTTTGCATAGGTTTTTTTGAAAATCAAATCATAGTACAAAATTGCTAATACACATAATATTAATATCAAAATTGTAAAAACAATCTTAGGATGTTTAATTTTAATTTTATTCATAATGACTCCTTTTAGCTAAGTCTATTATATAACATTTCCATATAAGAATAAACTTTTGTATGCCAATCTGGATCACTTGCATATCTTTGGTTAACACCTTCTAGTGTAGGTCCATTATAATACCATGCACTTGCTGTTTCTCCATCATATATCTTTGTTCCGGCTGGATTTAAATAGTATTTAACTAATGATTTACTTACAGTTTCAATTCCGTCTGCAAATGAAGTAAAGTCATAAGATGATTCATAAGGCGTTTCATCATAAGAACCATAACCAAATAGGTTGTTTTTGTCATTAGCAATTTGTGATGTACCCCATGCACTTTCATGTATAGCAATCGAAGCAATGAAGATACCGTTTACATTGTATTTCTTGTCCATGTTATAAAAGACTTCAGCGTTTTCTTCAAAAATTCCATTTGTATCATTTGGTAAATCTTTAAAGATTTTTTGATAATCTTTTAAAGTTAAACCAGTAGATTTATTTAATTCCATTTTGATGTTAACATGTATTAAAATTCTTTGAATTCTGTTTTTCTCTATAATACTTGGTGTTTTAGAAGATGATGTTAATACATCTGTTGGTAAATATCCTTCAACAGAATCAAAAGATACTTTACACCAATCTTCATTTGGTAATTCAAGAAGTTTAACATCTAAGTAATTTTTTATTTCAGCAACTTCTTCTGAACTTTCAGAAGCTTCTTTTCTTAGTTTTGCAGTTGTATTTAGATAAACTGTATCACCAATATGTATTTTTAAATCTGCTAAGAAATCTGATGTTCCAATGTCCAAAATTTCAGGTGTTGGTTCTTCAACAGTTTGTTTTGCTAAAATGATTTCTTCTATAAATTCTCCATTTTCATATGTTTTAACCAAAGAAACATTTTCTTTTCCCATAATACCTTCTTGTAGAAGAACTTGTTCTCCTCTTGGAAGGGTTGGGTTTTCCTTAGTTTGAATTTCATATTCAATTTCTCTTTCTTCAGAAACTTGTTCTTTCACTTTTTCAAAACTTGAGTTTTCAGAAATTATCTTTTGCATATTTAGTGCTTTTCTATTTATTTCAATATTAGTAGGAATAGATGCTGTTTCTACAACTTCATCAGACTGATTTTCACTTGAGCTAGTTTCTACTGAAAAAACATTCAATGGAAAGATAGCAATAATTACTAAAACGAATATAACAAAAACAATAATTAAGTTAGAAAGTTTGACACCTTTTTTGTTATCAAACGATATATTGTTATTCTCAATGAAAGAAACTTTGGCTTTTGGTCTAGTTTGTTTTACTGTCTTAGATTTTGAAGTTGTATTTATTTGATTTGCTTGAGAATATCGAATTTTTTGTAACTCTCTAAAAACATCAGACAAATTTCTGTTATCTTGATTTTTATTCATAGAGTTATTCTTATCATCTAACATCTTAATTTCCTCACTTTCATAAATTTCTACATCCCTATTATACAATAACAAAATAAACTTGTCTACAAAAAAATATAAAAAATAGCAAAGTAGAAAAAATTTCTAAAAATAGATGAATAAATGCTTAATTTACTTGCAAAATCTGTAAAATAGTATATAATAAAGACGTAAAAATAAGAAACGAAAGTTTAGAAAATAATTGCAAAATACCAATTCTTTTCAAAAATGGATTTGACTTAGAAGGGAAGGATAATAAACATGGATTTAGAAGGTGTAGAAAAAGAATTAGGATATACATTCAAAAATAAAGCATTATTAAAAACAGCATTGACACATACCTCTTACGCTTATGAAAAACATATAGAAAGTAATGAAAAATTAGAATTTTTAGGAGATAGCATTTTAGAATTTTTATCTAGTAGATATTTATATGAAAATTATACAAACCTAAAAGAAGGAGAAATGACAAAAGTTAGAGCAACAGTGGTTTGTGAAAAGAGTTTGTATAAAATAGCTACAAAGCATCATTTTGGGGATTATTTATACTTAGGAAAATCAGAGAAACAAAATGGAGGAAATAAGAGACCAGCTATTTTAGCAGACAGCGTAGAAGCAGTGATTGCAGCTATGTATTTAGATGGAGGATTAGAACCAGTAGATACATTCATTATAAAAAATTTAGAAGATGAGATTAGACAAGCTAGCCAACATGTAGGAGACAAAGATTATAAAACAGTATTACAGGAAAAATTACAAGAAGGTGGAGATGTCAAAATAGAATATGAAATTATAAACGAAAGTGGACCAGATCATGATAAAAGTTTTGAAGCACAAGTGCGTTTTAATGGTGATGTGTTAGCAAAAGGTTCAGGCAAAAGTAAAAAAGGAGCAGAAATGCAGGCTGCTAAAAAAGCTTTAGAAAATTTAAAATAGAAAAGAGGTAAATCTATGAAACATCAATACATAATACCGATATTTGTACCACATTTAGGATGTCCAAATGATTGTATTTTTTGCAATCAGAAATCTATCAGTGGTCAAAAAAAGAATATGACAAAAGAAGAAGCAAAAGAAATAATAGATAATTACCTAGAAAATATAAAAGATAATGAAGCACAAATTGAAATTGCATTTTTTGGAGGAAGTTTCACAGCAATAGAAGAAACATTGCAAAATGAATTATTAGAACTAGCCTATGAATATGTAAAAAATGGAAACGTAGAAAGTATCAGAATATCTACCAGACCAGATTGTATTAATAAAGATATTTTAAAAAGGTTAAAAAAATATAAAGTAAAGACCATTGAATTAGGTGTCCAATCTTCAAATGATTATATTTTAAAAAGAGCTAATAGAGGGCATACATTTAAAGATGTGAAAAAAGCATCAAAATTAATCCGATTTTATGGATTTAAACTAGGACATCAAATGATGGTAGGGTTACCAGAAAGTACAAGAATTGATGAAATTAATACAGCAAAAGCATTGATAAAATTAAAACCTAAGATGGTAAGAATTTATCCTGTATTAGTTGTAAAAAATACAAAATTAGAAAAAGAATATAAAGAAGGAATTTATGGACCATTACCATTACCACAAGCCATTGAAACTTGTAAAGAATTGGTTAGAATGTTTGCTGATAAAAAAATTGATATTATAAGAGTTGGACTGCAAAGCACAGATGAAATTGCAGATCCAAGCTATGAAAAAAGTGAAGTGGTTGCAGGACCATATCATCCTGCATTTAGGCAATTAGTGGAATCAGCTATGTGGTATGATGCCATTGTTGGAAAAATTAAAAAATTGAATGTAAAAGTAAAAGAGGTAGAAGTTAAAGTAAATCCAATTGATGCCAACAATGTAATTGGTCATAAAAAAGAAAATGTTAAAAAATTAAAAGAAATCTATGATGTGGACTTAGTTTTAAAACAAGATGAAACAATCAAACAAGGAAAATCCAAAATTGAAGTAACCAAAACATTTAAAGATTTTATTTATGAAGAAAAAGAAGAGAAAAAAGTTGTAAGTAAAAAATAAAGATGATTAAAATAGAATGAAGATTCGTAAAGAAGTGGAAAAGATAGTTATATACTTGATAAATTGTATGGAATCATAGAATAAAATCACCTGAAATTACCAATACTAGTAATAAAGGTGATTTTTGTTATGCAAGTAAAAGAAAAAGGAATCATAAAAACTATAATTTTAGAGATTTTAGGAACAATCTTAGGTGCTTTTGTTATTGCAATTGCTGTGTCTTTATTTTTATTACCAAACAAACTATCTTCAGGAGGCGTTGCAGGAATTGCAACCATAACATATTATTTATTAAACATACCAATGGGAATTAGTATGTTAATCATAAATGTTCCGCTATTCTTGATGTCTATATTAAAAATAGGAAAAGTATTTTTTGTAAAGTCAATTATAGGAACTGTTAGTTTATCGTTTTTTATTGATATCTTGGACAAGTTAACGCCCTTGACAAATGATAAGTTTTTAGCGTGTATTTATGGAGGGATTTTAATGGGAGTAGGAACAGCTATCTTATTAAAGGTAAATAGCTCAACAGGAGGAACAGATCTATTTAGTTATCTAGCCAAAATATATAAACCGACAGTAAAAGTGGGAGAAATTATTTTTTTAATCGATATCGTTATTGTAGCTCTAAATATGATTTTTTTAAGAGAAATTGAAATTGGTTTATATTCTGCCATTGCCATTTATTTAATGGGGAAAATTATTGACATTTTATTTGAAGGTATCTATTTTACAAAACTAATTTATATTGTTTCTGATAAAGCAGAAACAATCGCCAAAGAAATTGGAGAAAATATTGGTAGAGGAACAACTGGGATTTATGGAAAAGGTATGTATACTAGTACAGATAAATTAATCTTAATGTGTGCTGTTACTAGAAAAGATATAGCAAGGACAATACAAATTATAAAGAAAATAGATAAAAGAAGTTTTGTCATTATTACTAATTCTAGAGAAGTATTAGGATTGGGATTCAAAAATGAATAAATTTAAATAGCATTAAGAGACTTGAATTGCAAGTTTCTTTATTTTTATTGTTAATTATATATTTTTATGCTAATATGGACGTATAAATTGTAATATATAAAAGGGGAAAATAAATGAAAAAAATAATATATGGATTTGCAATTATATGTTTAGTAATGATTGTAATTTTAAATATCATATATACGACTTATTTAAATGCATCAGAACAGGCAGTAATTCATGTGAATCATTTGGTATATATCATTGGCCTTGTCATTACAGGAATTCTTATATATTCTATTTCAGAAATAATCTATAAATATGTATATAAAGATATGAATTCAGAAGCAAAAAAGAGACTTAGAAAAATATTAAAAATAGGTGCTTTTGTGTTATACATCGTATTTAATATAGTATGGGTTGTTTTCATTAATCCAAAAGTGATAGGAGATTCTGTCCATGTTTGTAATTTGGCACAAACATTTTATAGAAATAACCTAGAAGAATTTTTGCAAAATCCAACTTATATGGGAGTGACATTAAAAGAATATATGCAAGCATATCCACATCAAATAACATTAGCATTTGTATATAGTATCTTTTTTAGAATCATCCATTTTGATATTATGGAATTTTTAAGAGTATTAAATGTATTGGGAAACATCGGTATTGTTATAGCTTTATATAAAATGAATCAACAAATATCTAAAAAATATGAGACCAATAAAGTGCGATTAGGTATATTCATTTTTACTTTTATATCTTTGCCAATGCTTTCAACCTATATTTATGGAGATATTCCAAGCTTAGCATTATGTTTATTTTCAGTTTATTTTATGATGAAATATAGAGAAACAAAAAAGATTATTTATCCAATAGTAGCATCTATTTTGACAATGATAGCCTATATGATGCGAATGAATAGTTTAATTTTTATAATTGCAACTGTTATATACTTGTTATTAAATATATGGAAAGAATGGTCAAAAGAAGAATGGAAAAATAGAATATTACAAATGGCAATTATAATTACATATATCATAATATCTATAGCTCCAGCATCATTGGTAAAAAATTATTATTTTCAAAAATATGGTTTAGATAAAAATAAAATCTATCCGAATGAGAGTTATTTTCTTATGGCAATGGAAGAGGGGCCAAGAGGAAATGGTTGGTATAATGAAAATATAGCAGGACCAGCATTAAAAAATCCAAAAGAAATGAAAATAGAATATACACAAAACATAAAAGATAGATTAACATATTTTTCAGAGAATTTAGGGTATACATTGCAATTTTATAGTAAAAAAATTACATCTATGTGGACGGAAAATACATATGCGGCAATCAGAAATAATACAGTAGGAGAAGAGGATATATTAGAAGATTTTATTAATCCATTAACTTTTTATCAAAAAGTTTTATTATTAATAACATGCCTTTGTAGCATCATTGTTTTCATACAAAACAGAAAAAATCTTTCTATGGAGGTGATATTTTTAATCACTATTTTTGTAGGCGGATTTGCATTTCACATATTATGGGAAGCAAAGTCTAGATATATTATCCCATATATTGTGATATTAATTCCTGTTGCAACAATTCATATTCATAAATTTAATGTAAGAAAGAATGAAAATATATTTAGAAATAAAAGGATATAACAATTAAAGAAAAACCAATAAAAGCGAAAAAGGTAGTATTGAGTGGGAGCTAGAAAAAAGAGAAAATTACTTTATATGAAAGTGTAGAGTAATTTTTCTTTATATGATATAATCAAACAGAAGCAAGCGTTTAAAAAATAATGACAATTTTTGTTGTATCAAATTTAAATTTTTTAAGCAGGTTTGTGCCTTAAGAAAGGAATACATAAAAAATGAAAGAACAAAAATATATATTAAGAAAACCAGAAACTTTTGATTTAAAAGACATATTTGAGTGCGGACAATGTTTTCGATGGAATGAACAAGAAAATGGAAGTTATACAGGTATATGGAAAGAAAATATTGTCAATATTAAAAAAGAAGGACAAGATTATGTGTTTACTGGAATATGTAAAAATGAAAATTTCAAAGAGGAAATACAAAAGTATTTTGATTTAGATAGAAACTATGAACAAATCAAAAAAGAATTATCAAAAAAAGATAAATATATGAAAACAAGTATTCAATATGGTAAAGGTATCCGAATTTTAAACCAAGATTTATGGGAAACCATTATTTCTTTTATCATATCTGCTAACAACAATATACCAAGAATTAAAGGAATTATTGAAAGACTATCAAAGACATATGGGAATAAAATAGAATGGAATGGGAAAGAATATTATACATTTCCTACTCCGGAACAGTTAAAAAATGTAACAATAGAAGAATATAGAAAATTAGGGTTAGGATTTAGAGATATTAGGCTATATGAAACAACCAAAATGATATTAGAAGGAAAAGTAGATTTAGAGGAGTTGGAAAAAAATCCAAATACAATAGAGGTAAGAGAAAAATTATTATTACTTTCAGGTGTTGGCCCAAAAGTTGCAGATTGTATATTACTGTTTTCTGATTTAAAACGTTTAGAGGTATTTCCAATAGATGTATGGGTAAGAAGAGTGATGAATGACTTATATATAAAAGAAGAGGACGAAACAAAAGTAAATAAAAAACAAATTGAAAAGTTAGCAAAAGCAAAATTTGGAGACTTAGCGGGGTTAGCACAGCAATATTTGTTTTATTGGAGAAGAGAGGCATAATATTTTAGCAATGCGAAATAGATTTAAGGGAAAATGAATCTGTCTCCAAAATCCCTCAAAATGTCCCCAAAAGAAACGTCCCCAATTGGACAAAAACATATTGTAAAAAAAAACCAGGTATGATAGAATTTGAAACAAGGAGGGAAAAATGATTTATACAATAACATTTAATCCTGCACTAGATTATATCACGCAAGTTAAAAATTTTAAAATTGGTGAAATAAATAGAACAAAAACGGAAACAATATTACCAGGAGGAAAAGGACTTAATGTTTCTATTGTATTAAAAAACTTAGAAATTGAAAATACGGCACTTGGTTTTATAGCGGGATTTACAGGAGAAGAGTTAAAACGAAAAATAGAAGCACAAGGTGTTAAAACAGATTTTGTTAAAGTAAAAGAAGGCATTACAAGAATTAATATTAAAATTAGTTCTATGAATGAAAAAAAGATAGAAGAAACTGCTTTAAATGGAATGGGACCAAAGATTACAAAAAACGATATTGAAGCATTAATACAAAAAATACAAAAGATGTCTACAAAAGATATAGTTATTTTAGCTGGAAGTGTACCGAAAAATATTGATAATGATATATACGAAAACATATGTGAAAAACTTAAGGAGAAAGGAATCACATTTATAGTAGATTCTACACAGGAGTTACTGATGAATGTATTAAAGTATCATCCTTTTTTTATAAAACCCAACAAAGAAGAATTAGAAGAAACATTAAATTGTAAAATATCAACAAAGGAAGATATAATCAATGCTGCTAAAGAACTAAAAAAATTAGGAGCACAAAATGTATTAGTATCTTTGGGAAATGATGGAGCACTATTATTAACAAAAGAGGATAAAACCTATTATTCAAAAGCACCTAAAGGACAAGTGGTAAATACCGTTGGATCTGGAGATTCTATGGTAGCAGGATTTTTAGCAGGATATTATCAAACAAAAGATTATGAATATGCATTAAAAACAGGAGTGGCAGCAGGAAGCGCAAGCGCATTTTCTACACGATTGGCAACCAAAGAGGATGTGAATGCACTTTTAAAACAATTATAAGAAAATGTGCATGAACGAAATCAAAGATTTCTATGTACAGAAATAAAAAATAATACAAAAGAAAGGGGTAAGATATGAAAATTACAGATTTACTTAGTGAAAAGTCTATCACACTACAAGGAAAGGCCAATAGCAAAGCGGAAGCCATTGACCAATTGGTAGACTTAATGATGGAAAATGGAAACATTAAAGATAAGGAGACTTACAAACAAGTAGTATTAAAAAGGGAGGAAGAAGGAACAACAGGCATAGGTGAAGGAATTGCGATTCCTCATGGTAAGACAGAAGCGGTTTCAAAACCTGGTTTAGCTGCTATGGTTATTCCAGATGGAGTTGATTTTCAATCATTAGATGGAAATCCAGCAAAATTGCTATTTTTAATAGCAGCACCTAATACAAAAGATAATGTACATTTAGATGTTTTGAGTAGATTATCTACACTATTAATGGATACAGAATTTAGACAAGCATTATATAATGCTAGAACACCAAAAGAATTTTTAGAATGCATAGACAAGGCAGAAATGGAAAAATTAGGAGAAGAAACAAAATCAAATGACCAATATGAGATTTTAGCAATCACTGGATGCCCAACGGGTATTGCACATACGTATATGGCAGCAGAGGCTTTAGAGCAAATGGGAGAACAATTAGGACATAAAGTGAAAGTAGAGACACATGGATCATCAGGCGTGAAAAATAAATTTACAAAAGAAGAAATTAAAAACGCAAAAGGAATTATTATCGCATCAGATACAAAAATTGATTTATCAAGATTTGATGGTAAAAAGTTGGTAAAGGCAAAAGTAGCAGATGGAATTAATAAGCCAAAAGAACTAATAGAATATGTATTATCTCCAAATGCGAAAACATATCATGCAGATACTAAACATACAACTGAGGAAAATGATGAAGAAAAAGAAAAGATAGGAACAAAAATATACAAACATTTAATGAATGGTGTTACACATATGTTGCCATTTGTTGTTGGTGGAGGAATTTTAATTGCAATCGCATTTTTACTAGATGATTATTCAATAGACCCATCAAATTTTGGTATGAATACGCCGATTGCAGCATTCTTTAAAACAATAGGAAATGCGGCATTTAATGTCATGTTATATATACTTGCAGGTTATATTGCTATGAGTATTGCAGACAGACCAGGCTTAGCAGTTGGTTTTGTTGGAGGAATTTTAGCAGTACAAGGGACAACATTTGAATCATTGACAAATGGAGATATCACTTTAGTAAGTTCTGGATTTTTAGGCGCATTAATTGCAGGATTTGCTGGAGGATATATTGTTTTAGGATTGAAGAAATTATGTAGTTATCTACCAGATAGTATAGAAGGTATTAAAACAATTCTTTTATATCCTGTATTTGGAATCTTAATCATGGGAGCATTTATGTTATTGATAAATCCTTATGTGGCAGCCATTAATACAGGAATTAACGATTATCTATCTTCAATGAGTAATGCAAATAAAATTATATTAGGAGCTATATTAGGAGGAATGATGGCTGTAGATTTAGGAGGACCTATCAATAAAGCAGCCTATACATTTGGAACAGGAATGTTAGCGTCAGGACAATATGAAATTATGGCAGCGGTTATGGCTGGGGGAATGGTTCCACCACTAGCAATTGCATTTTTAGCAACAGCATTTCCAAGAAAAATTCCTAAAAAAGATAAACAAGCAGCCTATGTCAATTATATTATGGGATTATCTTTTATATCAGAAGGTGCAATTCCTTTTGCGTCAGCAGATCCATTAAGAACAATACCAGCATTTGTCATTGGATCAGCAGTGACCGGAGCACTTTCAATGTTATTTAGTTGTACATTAATGGCTCCTCATGGAGGAATCTTTGTAATAGCAACCATTGGACATCCTATAAAATATTTATTAGCAATTGCAGTAGGCGCAATCGTCTCAACATTAATTATGGCAAAATTAAAAAAGAATTTGCCTGAATATGAAAGCAAGCATAAGAAATAAGGTAAAGATTAAAAAAGATGGAAGATGGAATTATTTTTCCAACTGGACAACCAGATTATGCTTTGGGAAAGGAACGTGAATCATTATGGTAAAAGAAAAAATTACACTAAAAAATGAAACAGGATTACATGCAAGACCAGCAAGTGAACTTGCAAAACTTGCCGGATCATTTATAAGTACAATAAAATTGCATGTGAATGACAAAACTGTTGATGCAAAATCTATATTAGGTATCATGTCAGCAGGAATCAAATATAATACAGAAATTGAAATAGAATGTGATGGAGAAGATGAAGAAAAAGCTTTGTCAGAAATCATAAAAGGGTTTGAAAATAATTTTGGTGAAGAACAAAAATAATAAAATTTTAGTTACAGTTTTTATGAAACATAAAGGTTTATAGGTTTATCCATAAAACCTAAATACATATATAAGATAAGGAAGGATACAGATGCTAAAAGGAAAAGGTATTTCAAGTGGTATAGGATTTGGAAATATAGTTGTTTTAAAAAAAGTAGAAAGAAAAATAGAAAAGAAAACGATAGAAAATGAACAAGTAGCGGATGAATTAGAAAGACTTCATAAAGCATTAAACCAAGTTATCCATGAAACAGAAATACAAATGAAAAATTTGAGTGGGACAGAAGCAGATATTATGCAAGCATATTTAATGATTATGCAAGATCCTTCATTAATTTCAGAAACAGAAAATGCGATTAAAAATTCCAAGTATAATGCAGAATATGCTGTAGAAGTTGGATTTAATAGTGTGATACAGATTTTTGAAAATATGGATGATGCATATATGGCTTCAAGGTCGAGAGATATTTTAGATATAAAAGATAGAGTATTAGGAAAATTGTTAAACGAAGAAACCATTGATTTAACGAATCTAAATCTAAATACAATTATCGTAACGACAGAACTAACAACTTCTGAAACTGCAAAATTAGATTTTAAAAATGTATCTGGAATTATCACAGAAGTAGGCGGAGAAAATTCACATACTTCTATTATGGCAAGAACGCATACAATTCCAGCAATTACAAAAGTAGAAGATGCTACCAAGATCTTTAAAGATGGTGAAAGTGTTGCTATTAATGGTACATCAGGAGAAATCTATGTAAATCCAACTGAGGAAGAAAAACAAAAGTTACTAGATTTAGAAAAACAGTTAGAAGAAGAAAAAACAGAACTAGAAAAATATAAAAATACAGAAAGTGTTACAAAAGATGGAACAAAAGTAAAATTATATGCCAATATAGGACTTCCGGCAGATGCTGAAATTGCCGTAAATAATACGGCAGAAGGTGTTGGGCTATTAAGAAGCGAATTTTTATATATGGATAGTGATACCATGCCATCAGAAGAAAGTCAATTTGAGGCATATAAACAAGTAGCAGAAATTATGAAAGGTAAAGAAGCAATCATCAGAACATTAGATATTGGAGGAGATAAAGAACTAAAATATCTAAAACTAGAAAAAGAAGCAAATCCATTTTTAGGATATAGAGCAATCAGACTATGTTTAGATAATCCAACAATATTTAAAACACAATTAAGAGCTATACTAAGAGCAAGTGCATTTGGAAAATTAGCTATTATGTTTCCAATGATATCTTCTATAGAAGAATTAAGATCTGCTAAACAAGTATTAGAAAAATGTAAACAAGAATTAGACAATGAAAATATTTTATATGACAAAAATATTCAAGTAGGAATCATGATAGAAATTCCATCAGCAGCCTTAATAGCAGACAAATTAGCCAAAGAATGTGATTTCTTTAGTATAGGAACAAATGATTTAATTCAATATACTGTGGCAGTAGAAAGAGGAAATGAAAAGATTTCTAAACTATATACCAAATATCATCCTGCAGTCATAAAATTAATAAAACAAGCAATAGATGGAGCACATTCAGCAAATATTATCTGTGGAATGTGTGGAGAAGCAGCAGGAGATCCAACTTTTATACCACTTCTAGTTGGGCTAGGATTAGATGAATTTTCAATGAACGCTAATAATATATTAAGAGCTAGAAAAACAATTAATAACTTAGATAAAGAAGCATGTGTTAAACTTAGTGAAGAAATTTTACAGATGGCATCTGCAGAAGAAGTGGAAAAAAGATTAAAACAATAATATGGAATAGAAAAATGGCAAGAAAAATCTTGCTATTTTTTATATTGTATAATACAATTTGTAAAAGATTGTTTCGTATGAAAATGTCCCAAACAGAAACGTCCCCAAAAGGACAAAAAGGAGAGTTTTATGGGTTTAAGATTGATTTATGGAAAAACAGGAACAGGGAAAAGTAGTTTGTGTTTTTCAGAAATTGCGAATTTAATAGAAAAAGAAGAAAATATATATTATATTACGCCAGAACAATTTTCATTTACAGCTGAGAAAAATTTAATGGGATTTTTAAAAGAAAATGCTGTAATGAATGCAGAGGTGATTACATTTAGTAGAATGGCGAATAGAGCTTTAAATGAAATTGGAGGAAGGAATAAAACCAATTTATCCAAATGTGGAAAAGCCATACTTATATATTCCATTTTGTCAAAACATCAAAATGATTTTCGATTTTTAGGGAAAAGTGATGAAAATATTGAAATTGGGATGCAAAGTATTACAGAATTCAAGAAACATGGGATTACACTAGATATATTAGATAAAGAAATTGGAAATATAGAAGACAAATATTTAAAAACCAAATTAGAAGATATTCGATTGATTTATCAAAATTATGAAGAACAGATTGTGGAAAATTATATTGAAGAAACTGATTTGTTGGATTTCTTAGCACAAAATATAGAGCATTTAAGTTGGATAAAAAATAGCGTTATTTATATTGATGAATTTTCAGGTTATACAGCACAAGAATATGAAGTAATAAAGCAATTTATCAAATATGCAAAACAAGTGAATATCACAATATGTATTGATAATTTAGAGATGGAAACCAATCCCGATATCGATGTGTTTTATTCGAATAAACAAACATTGAAAAAGTTAATTAGAATGATTGATGAAAATCACTTTAAGTTAGAAGAGCCTATCTATTTAGAAAAGCAATATCGATTAAAAAATGAAGAATTACAGGTCTTAAGTCAAAATTTCATTAGTACAAAATTCACAAAATATTCTAAAAATGTGGAAAACATACATCTATTTTTATCTAAAAATAGATATTCAGAGATTGAATATGTAGCAAAAACCATTTGTAAAATGATAAGAGAGAAAAATTTGAGATATAAAGATATAGCTATTATTACAAAAAATATAGATATGTATTCTTCTTTAGTCAGAAGTATTTTTGCGAAATATGATATACCTGTATTTATCGATGAAAAAAGAGATTTAAATCAAAATATCATTGTGCAATATTTACTTTCTATCTTTGAAATTTTTACAAATTACTATACAAATGAAGCAATGTTTAACTATATCAAATTGGGGTTTTTAGATATAGAAGAAGACGAAATCTTCCGATTAGAAAATTATTGTACAAAATGGGGAATTAAAAGAAACAAATGGAAAGAAGATTTCAAATATGAAATGGAAGATGAGACGAAAAAACAAGAAATTGAAAGGCTAAATGAGATTAGGAAACAAATCATAGAGCCATTAGTTAAATTAAAACAAAATATAGATAAGGAAAAGACAGCCATCAATATAACCAAACAAATCTATACATTTTTGCAAGAACAAAAGATAGAAGAAAAGATTGCTAAAAAAGTGAAATGGCTAGAAGAACATGGACTAATCGATTTAGCAAATGAATATATTGAAAGTTATAATATTATTCTAGAAATTTTAGATGAAATTGTTTTGGTATTTCAAGAAGATAAAATGCGTATAGATACCTATAGCAAAATTTTAAAAATCGGATTAAAAAATAGCGAATTGGGCAAAATTCCAGCAACACAAGATCAAGTCACATTAGGAGATGTGGATAGAACAAGAAGCCATAAAGTAGAAACTGTATTTGTGATTGGACTAAATGATGGTGTTTTTCCAAGTGTGAATAAAGATGAAGGATTTTTAAATGATGCAGATAGGGAACAACTAAAAAATGATGGGATGGAATTGGCAAATGGAACATTAGAAAATTTATATGAAGAAAACTTTAACATATATAAAGTTTTAACAACTGCAGAACAAGAGATGTATTTATCATATGCTTCATCAGATAGCGAAGGAAAAGCTTTAAGACCATCTATTTTCATTCATAAAATTAAGAATATGTTTCCAAAATTAGAAGAGCAAAGTGATGTGATACAGAAAACATATGAAATTGTAAATCAGAACATTACGTATGAAGAACTACTAGAAAAACTATATCAACTAAAACATAAAGAAGATATAGAAACATTATGGTATGCCGTATATGATTGGTATAAACAAAATCCTACATGGAATACAAGATTAGAACAAGATATGGAAGGATTTGAGTATACCAATATGCCTGAAAAACTAAAAAAACAGAATATGAATAAGTTATATGGAAATACGTTACATACAAGCGTATCTAGATTAGAACAATATAGAAGATGCCCATTCTCCTATTATTTACAATATGGGTTAAAAATTAAACCAAAAGAAGAATTAAAAATTCAGAGTTTTAATACAGGTTCTTTCATGCATGAAACAATTGATGAATTTTTTAAGTATGTACATGAAAATGGCTTGAATCTGGCTGAGCTAGAAGAAATAGATATTCAAAAGATTGTTTCTAAAATTATTGATGAAGATTTAGAATTATCCAAAAATTATATATTTAAGGCAACTGTAAAATATACAATTCTTGTAAGAAGATTAAAAAAGATTGTAAGCAAAGCCTTAAAATACATTATTCAAACTTTAATTTATAGTGATTTTACAATTAAGGGAACAGAGGTAGAATTTGATACAAAGGGAGAATATCAGCCAATCCGATTAGAATTACAAGATGGAAAAAGAATTGAAATTACAGGTAAGATTGATAGAATTGATATTGCAAAAGAAGAAGATGGAAATTACTTAAGAATTATTGATTACAAATCTTCAAGCAAAAATATTGATTTAAATGAAGTATATGCAGGTTTACAAATACAATTATTAACATATGCAGATGCTGTATGTAAAGAAGAGGATTTGATTCCAGCGGGTATATTTTACTTTTCACTTTTAGAACAGATGATAAAGGCAGATAAAAAAATATCAGATAAAGAAATAGAAGAATTAATCAGAAAGAATTTCAAAATGAAAGGCCTAATTATTGCAGATGTAAAAGTGATTAAAATGAATGATCATTCTTTAACAACTGGTACATCTAAAATGGTTCCAGCAGGAATTAGTAAATCAGGAGAGGTCATTGAAAAATGGACAAATGGGGTGAAGCAAGAAGAATTTAGCATATTGCAAAAATATATTTATCAAACGATAAAAGAAATTGGAAAAGAAATTTTTGATGGAAATATTGATTTGAAACCATATTATAAAGAAGGTAAAACACCATGTGAATATTGTCAATATAAATCAATTTGTCATTTTGATCCAAGAAAAAAAGAAAATACATATAACTATGTTCACAAATTGACAAAAGATGATATAATAAGAAAAATGGAAAAAGAAATTCGTTACAATTCATAAATAAAAACAGAAGAGGAAATGAAAGATTATGGTAGAAAAAGAAAAAGTACAAATGAGAAAGCGAAATATGAAATTATTTCCTATATATAAAATGCTTAGCTGGGATTATATATTTTTTTACACGACTAATTTCTTATTTTTAACACAAGTAAAAGGTATTAATCCAGCAGATGTTGTATTAATAGATTCTTTTTATGCGTTATTTGGAATTATTATGCAAGTTCCAGCAACATTTATTATAGAATATTTAGGAAGAAAAAGAAGCATGATTTTGGCCAATTTTTTGAATTGCATCTATATGTTAGTGGTCATGTTTAGTACCAATTTATTTAACCTAATAACAGCAGAGTTATTATCTTCATTGGCATTTGGTATTAAAGAAACTGTGGATCCAGCACTATTAAATGAATCGATACCACCTTCAAGATATAAAAGTAAAATTTTTGCAAAAATTAGTCAAAAGGGAATGGCAAACTATTATATAATTAATGCAATAGCAACAGTATTGGCAGGATTTTTCTATGACATGAATCCCTATATACCAATTATATTATCTCTCATCATAACTATATTGGTAACAATGATATCAACAGGATTTATAGAACCACAAAATGAGAAGAAAAAACATAAAGTACAAGAATTTAATCAATTAAAAGAAATAAAAGATTCTTTTAAATTTATTCTAAAATCAGAAAGATTAAAAGCATTGATTTTATTTTCTGCAATATCAGGTGGTGTCATAAGTCTTATGTCGACATATGAAGTTAGTTTACTAGAAGATTTTGATATATCAGCAAAATATTTGTGTATGGTTTTTGCTATATTAGGCGTTATTTCTGGAATATTAGCGAAGAAACAAGAAGCTTTTCATGAAAAATATAGAAATAAATCTTTATGTACATTATTTGCGATGATAGGAGGAACCATTTTAATAGCAGGACTATGTGGTATCATAGCAAAACAGTATAGTGTATTGGTTATAGGTATTGTTATTACATATATGATTCGATATTCTTGTCAAGGAATGTATTATCCATTAACAGAAAGATATTTAAGAAATTTTTCAAATGAAAAGATTGATACAAAAATATTTACTGCAAAAAATTTCTTAAAAAGTATATTAAGTGCTGTGATTGGTATCATGGGTTCATTTTTATTAGATAGAATGAATATATCGTATTGTATGCTTATTATAGGTATTTTAGCAATTCTATTTACGATACTGATGAGCCAATATATGAAATCGAGAGTTGGTTTAAAACCAGAAGAATATGCAAAAGAGGAACTTCAGTTTGATGAATTAGAAAACAAATGAAAAAAGGAGGAGAAACATGGGGAATAAAGAAGATGTACGAATGATGAGAAAGACAAATATGAGAATATTTCCAACATATAAGAAACTCGCTTGGGATTATTTATTTTTCTATACGATTGACTTTCTATTTCTAACGCAGGTAAAGGGGATTAGTGCAGCAGATGTTATGCTAAAAAGTACATTTTATGCATTTTTTAGTATTGTATTACAACTTCCTGCTAATGTTATTGTAGAGTTTTTAGGAAGAAAAAATAGTCTTATATTAGGAAATATTTTAAGTTGCTTGTATATGGTTATCATCATGATGAGTAGAAACTTATTCGATTTGATTATAGCGGAATTTTTTAGTGCAATGTCTTTTACCATTAAAAATGTAGCAGAACCCAGTTTATTAAATGAATCCATTCCACCATCAAGGTATAAAAGTCAAATATATTCTAAAATCAGTGCTAAAGGAGCATCAGGATACTATTTGTTTAATGCCATTTCAAAAGTAATAGCAGGTGCTTTATTTACGATTAATGGATACCTACCAGTTGCATTATCTTTAGTTGTATTAATTATTGTTACAGTATTATCTATCGGATTTATAGAGCCAATCAAGAAAAAGAAAAAGGGTAATGCTGTACTCATGTATAAAACAGAAATACGAAATGTAAAAGAAGGATTTACATTTGTATTAAAATCAGAAAGATTAAAAGCTTTAATACTATGTGCATCACTAATCTATGCATTATTATCCATATTACAAACATATCATGTCAGTTTACAAGAAGATATAGGATTATCCTCTTTTATCATAGGAATTATTGCAGCAATTGGTGGTTTAGTAAGTTCTTATGCTTCTAAAACACAAGCAAAATTTCATAATAAATTCAGAAATCAATCCTTATTTACCATTTGCATGGTACTTTCTATCAGTACAATTATTGCTGGGATATTTGGAATAGAAGCAAAACAATATATATTTTTATTGCTAATTGTTATATTATCATTCTTTATATATAATTTTGGGATGGGAATGTTTTATACAATTATAGATAGATATCTTAGAAACTTTTCGAATGAAAAAATAGATACCAAAATATTTGCGGCATATAATTTATTTAGAAGCGTTTTTAGAATGTTAGCAGGATTACTAGCATCCTTCTTGTTAGATAAAATGACAACGGTTTATTGCATGATTATCATTGGTGTTTTATTTACCATTATCTATATTTTATTAGGAAAATATATGAAAAGAAGAGTTGGTTTAAAACCAGAAGAATATTCTAAAGAAGAAAGAAAATATGATGAGTTAAATCAAGTAAAAGTGTAAAGAAAAATAAAAATAAAATGAACAATATGTTTATTTTAAGAGGTGACGATATGAAAGATTTATCCAATAAAAATGTAGTGCATATAAAGGATGGAGGAGTAGAATATTTGCAATTTAGAAAACTATTAGAATACAAAGATGTGATTCATCATGCATATGCGTTAGGATTAAATGTAGGATTTAAGACAACAACAGCGGAACAGAAACCAGCATCACCAGAAAGAATAGAATTGGCAAGAGAATCATATAAGAAATTATGTCGTTGCATTGGAAGTAATGATGCACATATTGTGCAAGCCAATCAAAATCATACAGATATCATAAAACATGTTCAAAAAAAAGTAAATATAAATGAACCGGATTTTAGTTTGGCAGAAGAAGGAATAGAAGATGGATTAATGACCAATAAAACACAGTTAATGTTAGCAACAACAAATGCAGATTGTATTTTATTATTGTTTTTTGACCCTGTAAAAAAGGTGATTGCCAATACACATTCTGGGTGGAGAGGAACTTTACAAAGAATTTCAGTAAAAACCGTCCGAAACATGGTTAAAGAATTTGAATGTGCTCCACAAGATATCATATGTTGTATCTGCCCAAGTATTAGAAAATGTCATTTTGAAGTAGATAAAGATGTTAAAGATATGTTTGAAAAAGAGTTTTACGATTTAAAAAATGTTAAATTTTTCGATATAGAAAAAGAAAATCAAGAAACAACAATCCAGTTAACAGACTTTATAGAAGAAAAAATAAAGAATGTAAAATGGAATATAGATACGGTTTTAATTAATAAAATTCTTCTTCAACAAGAAGGATTAATGGCACAAAATGTTATTGATTCAGGAATTTGTAGTGTTTGTCATTCAGATAGGATACATTCCTATCGAATTGAAAAGAAAGCGTATAACACAGAAACAGCTATTATAGAATTAAAATAGAAATTATATGATTTTTGTTTGCTTATACACAAGGCAAAATATAAATATCGTGTCTAGAAAAAATAAATAAAGGATGTAAGAAAAATGTTTAAAACATGGGAAGAATTAGAAGAATCAATTAAAAATTGTAACAAATGTAAGTTATGTAAGACAAGACAAAATATCGTATTTGGAACCGGAAATAAGCATGCCAAGCTAATGTTTATTGGAGAAGGTCCAGGGGCAGACGAGGATAGATTGGGAGAACCTTTTGTAGGAAGAGCTGGAAAATTAATGAATTTGGCATTTGAGACTTTAGGAATAAACAGAAACGATGTATATATTGCAAATGTCGTAAAATGTAGACCACCAGCTAATAGAAATCCAGAAGAAGATGAAGCAACTGCATGTCTGAATTATTTAAGAAATCAAGTCATACTTGTACAACCAGAAATAATTGTTTTACTAGGAAGTGTTGCATTAAAAAATATTTTGGGACAAGAATATGGTATCACAGCATCTAGAGGAAAGTGGATAGAAAAAAAGGGAATAAAATATATGCCTACTTGGCATCCAGCAGCATTATTAAGAGATGAAACAAAAAAAATTGATTTTATAAAAGATTTACAAAAAGTAGTGGAAGAAATGCATTTCATGTAAATAATAATTCTATAGAAATAAAAAATATTTGCTGAAATCGTTAATCTATTAAGTCAGTTCTATTGACGAAATACAATAAAAAATGTAAAATATTTTTTGAAAAAAGATATAAAAAGGAATTGATTGTAATCAATTCTTTTTCTAAATATGAATGGATAAATTAAGAGATATAAATAAAGAAAAGAGGAATAAAAGTGATAAAGGAAATAGCAGAAAAAACAAATTATTGTTTAAATTGTAAGGTAAAACCATGTTCACAAAAAGGATGTCCATTAAATAATAATATTCCAGGTTTTATACAAGCTTTAAAAAGTGAGGAATATTTAGAAGCTTATAAAATCTTATCAGAAACGACAGTTTTACCAGGAGTATGTGGCAGAATATGTCCGCATGAAAAACAATGTCAAGGTTCATGTGTTAGAGGAATAAAAGGTGAACCTGTTTCCATAGGAGAATTAGAAGCTTATACTTTTGATACAGCTCATACATTAGGATATCGTTTATCAGATTGTTATGAAAAGATAGAAAAGAATAATAAAAAAGTAGCAGTTATTGGAGGGGGACCTGCGGGACTAATATGTGCAGCTTTTTTAGCAAAAGAAGGGATACAAGTTACTATATACGAAAAATATGACTATTTAGGTGGTTTATTAATGTTTGGGATACCCAATTTTAGATTACCAAAAGAAATAGTAGAACAAACAGTAAAAGACATTTTAGATTTAGGAATTACAGTAAAATATCATACAGAATTGGGAAAAGATTTTGCATTAAATGAAATAGAAGAAAAGTATGATGCAATATTTTTGAGTATAGGTGCCAATGTTTCTTCTAAAATGGGAGTAGAAGGTGAAGAGCTAAGCGGCGTTTATGGCGGAAATGAATTATTAGAATATAATTTACATCCCGATTACACAAATAAAAAAGTGATTGTCGTAGGTGGAGGAAATGTGGCAATGGACTGCGCTAGAACGATAAACAAATTAGGAGCAAAAGAGGTAACGGTTGTTTATAGAAGAGCAGAAGAACAAATGCCAGCAGAAAGAAAAGAAATTTTAGATGCTAAAAAGGAAGGGGTAAAATTTGCTTTTCAAAATAATATTGTGAAAATATTGGGAGAAAATAAAGTTGAAAAAGTTGAATTAATTAAAACAAAATTAATTCAAAAAGAAGGAGAAAGTAGGCTATCTCCTGTAAATATTGAAAATAGTAACTATCAAGTAGATATAGATTATATTGTTATGGCATTAGGTTCAAAACCACAAGAATATGTAAAAGATTTGGGGCTAGATTTAAATAAATGGGGAAATATTCAAATAGATGATGAATATAAAACTTCGAATCCTAAAATTTACTCAGGTGGAGACCTAGCAGGAGTCAAAGGTACAGTTGCTTGGGCCGCAAACTCAGGAAGAGAGGCTGCAAAAAACATAATAAAAAATATATAATATATATTAAAAAGATGCAATTAAAAAATAAAACACTTTAATGAATATATTTTTCATTAAAGTGTTTTTGCTTATGATGTACTGCATTTATATGTCGTTATTTTCTGCTTCGGAAGAAGTTCCCAATATTAGCTTTTTAATAGCTTTAAATAAAGAGATTATTTTACTTTCTTTTTTGGTTCTAATATTAATAGCCGTTTCGATTCCACCGTTTTCTAAGATATTGTATTTATGTTCTAATTGTGACATTTTTTCAACATAATAGTCATTAAAAAATGTATAGCCTTCAGCAAATCCTAAATAAGATTTAAAATTATATAATTTCTTTCTATAATTTTCTAATTGTTCTAAATTTCGTATATGTAAAAATGCTTTATCAAAATAACTAGATATAATTAAATTTTGTGTTCTTAAAAATGTCAATTTGATTTTTTCTTTTAAATTATCAATCTTTTTTACCATGTCATCTACTTTTTTGTTTCTATCATCAATTAAAGCAATTTTATTATTTAATTTGATGATATCTTCTTCTGCGAATAAAATATCGTCAATAGCATTTTGAATAGCCATAAATGTTTTTTGTGATGTTAATTCAGAAAATTTCATTTTGAAATTATCATCACTATTTAGTGTACTTTTAAATAAAACATCTTCACCTGTAATATATGCTAATTGATTTACTAAACAACATTCTAAAGGATAGTAAGAAGGACTTGTTGTTTCAAAGCTAATTCCAAAATATTTTACATAGTCTTTTGGTATACCAATTACTTTTGAAGACATCAGCTGAACTGCTGCTTCATTTAGTCCTAATCCGTAAATTTTGAATTCTGTATAATCACATAATCCCATTTTTAGTAAATCATTTCTTTTATCTTTTATTTCTTGAAGATAATGAATACATTCATGTATAGCAAATTCTTCCATATCTTCTTCAGGTATATGCTCATTAAAATAAATAGACGAATTTTTATAGTAGTAATTAGCTTCTGCCATACCTTCTGGCATTTTAGCTTTATACATATCTAGTCTAGATAATTTAATAAATAAATCATTCTCGTTTAAACCATAAGAAGGAAAAGTCTCACATAATTTTGAAGCAATATTTTTAGCAATTGAGTTGATTTTTAAAGTATCTAATTTTTTGATAACCTCAATTCCATCCTTTTTTAAATCAGATTTAATACTCATTGTAATTCTCCTTAGTATATAATTATCTATTCATATTATACTATAAGAAAGGAGAAAGAATATTTCAATATGATTAAATCTTCTTTACAGTTTCATGACAAAAGTTAATGATAAATGTAACAAAATTGAGAAAATGTAAAATAGGAATCATATGAATGTAGAATTTTGTCGAAATGTTTTTGTTGACATTATAAGTTTTGGAATATATAATGTCAAAAAAAGAAAGGAGGGAAAGAATGCGTAACACAAATCGAGAGTTACTTTTAAAAATATATGAAGAATTGCAAGAAACAAAAGACAAAGTAAAAGATATACCAGAAATGAAAAAACAATTAGAAAAAATACCAGAAATAAAAAAGCAATTGGAAGAGATACCAAAAATGAAAAAGCAGTTGGAAGAGATACCAAAAATGAAAAAACAGTTGGAAGAGATACCAAAAATGAAAAAGCAATTGGAAGAAATACCAGAAATAAAACAAGAATTACGAAATATTAGTGGTTCTGTAGCAAGAATAGAAGTAGAACATGGAGAAAAATTAGTTGCCTTATTTGATGCGTTTAAGGTAAATACAGAAAAAATAAAAAAACAGGATAATCGAGTAACAAAATGTGAAAATATATTAGCAAAACATGATGATCAATTGTATATTTTAAACTCAAAAATTCAAAATACATAAAAGCCTACTAGTAAGCTTTTATAACTAATAGGCTTTTCATGAATGTAATGATTTATTTTACAACAATATTATAAATTTTATTCTTAACATAAATTTCTTTTACAATCGTTTTATTTTCCAATTTATCTTCAACAGCTTGATGTACTTTTTTCTTAACACTTTCTTCAGGTTCATCTAAAGAGATTGTAATGGTTGCTTTTAATTTACCATTAAATTGTATAGGTAAAGTAATTTCATCAGCGATTGTTTTTGCTTCCTCATATGTAGGCCATTCCATATACGCTAGCATTTCTGTGCCACCCAATACTGTTTGCCAAAGTTCTTCTGTTATATGTGGTGCAAAAGGATTTAATAATTGTAAGAAAGTTTTAAATTCTGCTTTATTAATTGTCTTTTCTTTATAAAAATCATTTGCTAAAGTCATAAAGGTTGAAACAGCTGTGTTAAATTTCATTTCTTCAATATCAGAAGATACTTTTTTAATCGCTCTATGCATTGCTTTTTCAAATTTTGGAGAATATTCTTCACCATCTACTAGTAAAGTTTGAAGATTCCAAACTCTGTCTAGGAATTTTGCACAACCTCTAATACTTTCCATAGACCATGGTGCTGTTTGATCAAAAGGCCCCATGAACATTTCATAAACTCTAAAAGCGTCTGCACCAAACTCATTGACAATGTCATCTGGATTCACAACATTTCCTTTTGATTTAGACATTTTTTCTCCGTTGCTTCCTAAAATCATTCCATGAGAAGTACGTTTTTGATATGGTTCTTTGGTTGGAACAACACCAATATCATATAAGAATTTATGCCAAAATCTTGAGTATAGTAAGTGAAGGGTTGTATGTTCCATACCACCATTATACCAATCAACAGGTGACCAGTATTTTAGAGCTTCTTTTGAAGCTAATGCTTTATCATTATGTGCATCCATGTATCTTAGGTAATACCAAGAAGAACCAGCCCATTGAGGCATTGTATCTGTTTCTCTTCTTGCTTTTTCACCACAATGTGGGCAAGTTGTATTGACCCATTCTTCGTGTCTTGCAAGAGGAGATTCACCATTTTCACTTGGTTCATAATCTTCAACTTCAGGTAATTTTAAAGGTAATTCTTCTTCTGGAATAGGAACCCAACCACATTTTTCACAATAAACCATAGGAATTGGTTCACCCCAATAACGTTGCCTAGAAAATACCCAATCACGTAATTTATAATTTACTTGTTTTTTACCAATGTGATGATCTTCTAAATAGCTAATGACTTTTTTCTTAGCTTCTACAACTGGTAAATCATTTAAAAATCCAGAATTCATTAATATACCAGTTTCAACATCTGTAAAAGCTTCTTTATCAATATCGCATTGAATTGCTTCATCAACGGGTTTAATAACTTGAACAATTGGTAAATGAAATTTTTTTGCAAATTCGTGGTCACGTGTATCATGTCCAGGTACAGCCATAATGCTACCTGTACCATAAGTAATTAAAACATAATCAGAAATCCATATAGGAATTTCTTGATTTGTTAATGGATTAATGGCTTTAATACCTTTAATTTCACATCCTGTTTTTTCTTTATTTAATTCGGATCTTTCAAAATCTGATTTTAAAGAAGCTTGGTGTTTGTATTCTTCGATTTCATCCATATTGGTGATTTTATCTGATAATTTATCAATTATATGGTGTTCTGGAGCAACTACCATGTATGTTGCACCAAATAAAGTATCTGGTCTAGTTGTGTAGACTGTTAAAGTTTCATCAGAATCAGCAATTTTAAAAGTAACTTCTGCACCTTCAGAACGGCCAATCCAATTTTTTTGTTGTACTTTAATTTTATCTAAGTAATCTACATCATCTAAATCATCGATTAATCTTTGTGCATATTTTGTAATTCTTAACATCCATTGGCTTTTCTCTTTTTGAACAACTGGACTGCCACATCTTTCACAAACACCGTTTACCACTTCTTCATTTGCAAGTCCTACCTTGCACCCTGTACAGAAATTGATTGGCATGGTAGCTTTATAGGCTAAACCATGTTTATATAATTGAATAAAAATCCATTGTGTCCATTTGTAATATTCTGGATCTGTGGTATTAATTTCTCTTGACCAATCAAAAGAAAAACCGATAGACTTTAATTGTTCTCTAAAATGATTAATATTTTTTTCAGTTGTAATTTTTGGATGAATATGATTTTTAATAGCATAGTTTTCAGCAGGTAGCCCAAAAGCATCAAATCCAATTGGGAATAACACATTATATCCTTGCATTCTTCTTTTTCTAGCAATAATATCTATTGCTGTATAGCCTCTAGGATGTCCTACATGAAGTCCTTGACCTGATGGATAAGGAAATTCAATTAATCCATACCATTTTTTCATAGTAAAATCATTTTTGGCATTAAAAGTTCCTTCAGCGTACCATTTATCTTGCCATTTCTTTTCTATTTCTTTAAAGTTATAACTCATGCTTCTAATCCGTCCTTTCAACTCTTACTTATATAAATGGTATTATATAACAAAAAGGTAGGAGATTCAAGAGAAAATCACGAATTCATAGAGAATTACAAGTATAAATGATAAAAAATTCAAACTTGAAATAAAAAATGAAAAATGATAGAATGCAAAATGAGGTGAAAACATGATAGACATGTTAAAAGCGAAAAAGGCATTTGCAGAATATGTAAAAAAATATGATATAAAAAATGATAAAATAAAATTAAAAATTGCGCATATAGAAAGAGTATCACAGATAGCTAAAAAATTAGCAATAAATTTGGAGTTAAAGGAGGATGATATTAAATTAGCTGAATTAATTGGTTTGCTTCATGATATTGGAAGATTTGAACAAGTAAAAAAATTTAATACCTTTAATGATAAAAAAAGTGTTAATCATGGAGAATTAGGTGCACATATTTTATTTGATAAAAAAGATGGAATTATTAGGAATTTTATAGAAGATAATCAATATGATTCTATTATAAAAAAGGCAATTATAAACCATAACAAAGATACAGCAGATATATCAGATAATTTAACCTCAAGAGAAGTATTACACACAAAAATAATTAGAGATAGTGATAAAATGGATATATTATATATATTAACTTATGATAATAAAGAAACTATATGGGAAAAGGCAGATTTATCAGATGATATAATTAGTGATGAAATATATGAAGAATTTATGATGAATGGAAGCATAGACTATGAAAAAAGGAAATCAAGTGCAGATAGTTTAGTAGGACATTTTGCATATATTTTTGATTTTAATTTTCCAGATAGTATTCAATATATAAAACAACAAAATTATATAGAAAAAATATATAATCGATTTGAGTTTCATGATTCAGAAACAATGAAAAAATATAAAAATATATATGATAAGGTAGTAAATTATATGAAGACAATTAAATAAAAAATAGTAAAAGAAATATAGAGGGGTAAGGCATTAAAAATGATAGATTTAGAAAAGGCAGAAAATGAATTTTTAAAATATATTAGAAAATTTGATTTAGAAAATGACAACTTAAAAAGGAAACAATTACATTCATTAAGAGTTATGAAAGTATCTAATAAAATTGCTAAAAATTTAAATTTAAGTGACAAAGAAATACAATTAGCAACTTTAATTGGGTTATTGCATGATATAGGAAGATTTGAGCAATTTACGAAATATGGTACTTTTAGAGATAAAGACAGTATTGATCATGGAGATTTAGCTGTAGAAATTTTAAAGAAGGATGATTATATAAAAAATTATGTAGATAATGAAACATACATAGATATCATTTATTTAGCAATAAAAAATCATAATAAATATGAAATAGAAAAAGGACTAAATGAAACGCAAGAAATGTTTTGTAAAATGATTAGAGATGCTGATAAAATAGATATTTTTTATGAAGCAACAGCCATTTTTTATACGCCGAAAGAGATAGAAGAAATTAATCAATCAGCTGTGACAGATGAAATTTTAACGAAATTACATGAAATGAAAACAATTAATAGATATACATTAAAAGAAAGAGAAAAATTAGTAGGCGTAATCGTTATGCTTGCATTCTTATTTGATATCAATTATAAGGAGTCTTTTGAATTTATTTACAATCAAAATTATATTGATAAAACATTTGAGAGATTTCATTTTGAAAATCAAGATACAAAAAATAAAATGAAAGAAGTACAGGCATTTTTAAATCAATATATAGAAGAAAAAATAAAAGGATGATAGTGTTGAGCAAGAAATTAATTATAACAGAAAAGCCATCAGTAGCAATGGAATTTGCAAAGGCATTAAAAATAACAACCAGTAGAAAGAATGGGTATTTAGAATCGAATGACTGGATTATCACTTGGTGTGTAGGACATTTAGTTACGATGAGTTATCCAGAAAAATATGATGAAAAACTAAAGTTTTGGAGATTAGATACATTACCATTTATTCCAGAGGAATGGAAATATGAAATTATACCACAAGTGCAAAATCAATTTCAGATTGTGCAACAATTACTACAAAGAGAAGATATAGAAGAAATATATAATGCAGGAGACTCTGGAAGAGAAGGAGAATATATACAAAGACTTGTCTTTATGATGGCAAAGCCAAATCCAAAAGCCAAAATGAAAAGAGTATGGATAGACTCTCAAACAGAAGAAGAAATCCTAAGAGGTATTCGAGAAGCCAAAGATATGTCAGAATATGATAGTTTGTCAGATAGTGCGTATTTAAGAGCAAAAGAGGATTACTTAATAGGAATCAATTTTTCCAGATTATTATCTATCATATTTGGCAGAAGATTGGCACAAAATATTCATGAAGATAGAGCCTCTATTTCTGTGGGAAGAGTCATGACTTGTGTATTAGGAATGGTGGTAGCTCGTGAAAGAGAAATTCGAAATTTTGTCAAAACAAAATATTATAAGATTATTGGAGAATTTGGAGAAGAACAAGCATCTTTTAAAGCAGATTGGAAGGCAACTCAAAAATCTACTGTATGGGAATCTCCTAAATTATATAATGAAACTGGATTTAAAAAAGAAAAAGATGCAAAAGATTTTATTTTAGGTTTAAGTAATAAAAAAGCAATCATAACAGAACTAAAAAAATCAAAACAAAAAGAAAATGCACCATTATTATTCAATTTAGCAGAAATTCAAAATGAGTGTACCAAACGATTTAAAATCAAACCAGATGAAACATTAGAGATTATCCAAAATTTATATGAAAAGAAATTAGTTACCTATCCTAGAACAGATGCCAGAGTGTTATCGACAGCTGTTAGTAAAGAAATTAACAAAAACTTAAATGGAATTGCTAAAGGATGTAAAGACGAAGAAATTCAAGGATATATTAAGAAAATGGTAGAAGAAAAATATTCTACGAATTTGACAAAAACCAAATATGTTAATGACAGTAAAATTACAGACCACTATGCTATTATTCCGACAGGGCAAGGTTATGAAAATTTCAATAACCTGCCACAATTACAAAAAGATATTTATCTGGTGATTGTAAAACGTTTTTTAGCCATTTTTTATCCACCAGCAGAATACAATAAAATTCAATTAACCATTGAAGTGGAAATGGATAAAGAAAAGAAAGAAACTTTTACAACAAGTGGAAGAGTCTGTATTCATCAAGGATTTTTAGAAATTTTAAAACCAGTAGATAAATATGAAAATAAAAAGAAAAAATCCACAAAAAGTGACCAAGATGTGGAAAATAAAGAGGAAGAAAACAAGAACAGTGAAAATAAATCCACAGATTTGGAAATTCTAAAAAAATTAAAAAAAGGACAAGAAGTATTGATTAAAAATTTTGAAATCAAAGAAGCGGAAACCTCACCACAAAACAGATATAATTCTGGTTCGATTATTCTAGCGATGGAAAATGCAGGAAAATTAATTGAAGAAGAGGAATTAAGAGAACAAATAAAAGGTGCGGGAATTGGAACAAGTGCAACAAGAGGAGAAATTATTAAAAAATTAGAAAAGATCAATTACATAGAAATTAATAATAAAACCCAAATCATTACACCAAGTCAAAAAGGAGAATATATCTATGATATTGTAATGCAATCTATGCCAGATATGTTAAATCCAAAATTAACAGCGAGTTGGGAAAAGGGATTAGATATGGTAGCCAAAAAAGAAATTAAACCGGAAGAATTCATGACAAAATTGGAAAACTATATCAATAGTAAATTTAATAAATTAGTTGTCAAAATGTAAAGCAGAGAAAACTCTGCTTTTAAACAATAGTACCACCATTGACATGAATAATTTGACCAGTGACGTATCGAGAATCATCAGAAGCTAAATATAAATAAGCAGGGGCAAGTTCAAAAGGTTGACCTGCTCTTTTTAATGGCGTTTGTGTACCAAAAATAGAAATCTCTTCTGCTGTAAAAGAAGCAGGAATAAGTGGAGTCCAAATAGGACCGAGGTGCAACGGCGTTAACTCTTATTTTACTATCTGCTAAAGATAAAGCTAAGGATTTTGTAAATACAGTAATAGCACCTTTAGTAGCTGAATAATCTATTAAGTTTTTCTTTCCAGCAAAAGCAGTAATAGACGATGTATTAATAATGCTAGAATTTGCTTCTAAGTAAGGAAGTACAGCTTTCGTCAAATAGAAAAATGAAAAAATATTGCTCTCAAATGTGTTTTTTAATTGTTCTGCTGTAATATCTAGTATACTATTTTGTGGAAATTGCACACCACAATTATTGACTAAAATATCGACTTTGCCAAAAGTTTTTAAAGTTTCATTAATGACTTGTGTGGAAGCTTCTTCTTTTCGTAAATCACATGCTATTAGTAAACATTTTCTACCATAATATTCAATGATTTCTTTGGTATAGTTAGCATCTTCATGTTCATTTAAGTAAGCAATAACAATATCGCAACCTTCTTTGGCAAATAAAACACTAACTGCCCTGCCAATACCACTATCGCCACCAGAAATAATGGCAATTTTTCCTTGTAACTTCCCACTTGGCACATAATTTTGATTGTCAAAGATAGGGAGTGGATTCATTTCATTTTCCATTCCTGGTTGTGCAGACTGATGTTGAGGCGGAAAAGTAATTAGCTGTTGATTACAAACAGTTTCAAAATTATAATAGGGAATAAATGGATAATCATTCATAATAAAATTTCTCCTTTGTATATATAATAGTTTTAGTATATGCAATACTTTTATTTTTATGCTTGTATAAACAGTAAGGAATAAAGAGCATAATCTCAACAAATATTTACAAAACTATTTCTATTTTCGAAAAAAAGTAGTATAATATAGAAATCAAATCATTTACACTCCAAGGAAGGAATGCAATAAAATGAATACCATATTAGGAGAGCTTGGGAAATCCAAAAAGTTTGTAACATTGGTAAATCAAATAGAAAAAGAAAAAAGTCCGATTATGTTATCGGGCTTAACTGGCGTGGGAATGGTAGAACTGCTAGCTAGTATCAATGAATATGCTAAAAAGCCGATCTTAATTGTTACATACAATGAAATTCAGGCAAAAGAAATATCAGAAAACCTAAGAGCATTTATAGATAAGGGAGATATCTTTCCTAAAAAAGAAATTGTAACTTATGATTATATTGCAGAAAGTAAAGACTTACCATATGAAAGAATAGAAGTGTTAAGTAAAATTAAAGAAAAAAGACATCCAATTATTGTGACAACGATTGAAGCTTTCATGCAAAAACTACCACCAAAAGAACTCTTATTCAAAAATATTTTACACTTTAAAATAGGTGATGTATGTTCATTAGAAGAAATCAAGAAAAAATTAGTCAATTTAGGATATGTGAGATGTGATTTAATAGAAGCAAGAGGACAATTTAGCATTAGAGGTGGTATTTTAGATATTTCTGTTTCTGAAAAAATAGGGGTTAGAATTGAATTTTGGGGAGACGAAATAGATTCTATTAGAAATTTTGCGATTGTTAGCCAAAGATCAATTAATACATTAGAAAAAGTAGAAATTTACCCAGCACATGAATACATATTGGAACAATCGATAGAACAAGTATGTAACAATATTAGAAACTTAAGTATTAATGAAAAACAAAAAGAGATTGTAGAAGAAGATATAGAGCAAATTATAGGTGGAAACTATATTAGCAAAATGGATAAATATTTTGATTGTTTTTATACAAAATCTTCTACCTTATTAGATTATTTATCTGATAAATATATCATCGCATTAGATGAAGAAAGAAAAATAGAACAAAGAACAGAAAATATAAAGCAAGATAGAAAACATTTAATCAATGCTTTGGTGGAGAAAGAAAAAATAATCCCACAAAGTTTAGAGAACGTGATTGAATATCAAGAAATCGAAGACATTTTAGAAAAGGGAAAAAGAAATGTAATCTATTTAGAAAAACAAGATAGCGTAACCAATAAACAAGCAGAGAAATATGTTTTTGAATATAGAGAAGTTAATTTTTATAAAAGCGAGATTGAAAATTTATTTGAAGAATTAAAAGAAGCCTTAAAGCAAAAAAAGAGTGTATATATTTTAGTCGAGAATAAAGAAAAGGCAAAAAAATTAAAAGAAATATTAGAAAAAGAAGACATTATTTGTAAGCTTGAAGAAAAATTAGATAAAACCATTGTCGTAAAAACAGTAGAAAAAGTGGTTACTATTGGAATTGGGAAGATATCAGCAGGATTTGAAAATTATGAAATCAATCAGTTAGTTATTTCAGCAGATGAATTAATTAGTGGAGAAAAGAGAAAAAGAAAGACGGTTCATTCTGCTTATACAGAAGGAGAAAAAGTTGTCTTTGCCGATTTGAAAATTGGAGATTATGTCGTTCATAAAACTTATGGGATTGGTATCTATATTGGTGTCAATACTATTAAAGCAGATGGAACGATTAAGGACTATGTCAAAATCAAATATAAAAATGATGATATTTTATATGTACCAACAAACCAAATGGATATGATCCGAAAATATGTTGGTGGAGATAAAATCAATCCAAAAATTAATCGATTAGGTAGCAAAGAATGGGAAAATACGAAAACAAGAGTAAAGAAAAATTTAAGAGAGGTTGCAACAGAATTAATCGAGCTATATGCAAAAAGAGAAAAGTCACAGGGCTTTGCTTTTAGTAAAGATACTCCTTGGCAAAATGAGTTTGAAGCCAAATTTCCATATCAAGAAACAGATGATCAATTACGTTGCATTGAAGAGGTCAAAAAAGATATGGAAAATTCAAAACCAATGGATAGACTACTATGTGGAGATGTTGGATATGGTAAAACAGAAGTTGCAATAAGAGCAGCATTTAAAGCGGTTATGGACCAAAAACAAGTAGCGTATTTAGCACCAACAACGGTTTTAGCAGAACAACAATATCAAGAATTCAAAGAAAGAATGAAAGATTATCCAATTAAAGTAGAAATTTTAAACAGATTTAAATCTGCTAAATATCAAAAAGAAGTCATCAAAGGTTTGAAATTAGGAGAAGTGGATATTGTCATTGGAACCCATAGAGTTCTTAGTAAAGATGTGGAATTTAAAGATTTAGGCTTATTAATTATCGATGAAGAGCACAGATTTGGTGTAAAAGATAAAGAAAAAATAAAGCAATACAAAACCAATGTAGATGTGTTAACCATGACGGCAACACCAATTCCTAGAACTTTACACATGTCTATTGTTGGTGTAAGAGATATGTCTGTTATCTATGAACCACCACACAACAGAAGACCTGTACAAACTTATGTATTAGAATATGATACAGAAGTGATAAAAGAAGCAATTACGAAGGAATTAGAAAGAGATGGGCAAGTATTTTACATCTTTAATAATGTGGAAAATATCCAAAGAAAAGAGGATGAGATATCAAGAATTGTGCCAGAAGCAGAAGTTTCTTATGCACATGGACAAATGTCAGGAAACCAAATTGAAGAAATTATGAATGATTTCATACAAAAGAAATCTAATGTATTAGTGTGTACAACCATTTTGGAATCTGGAATTGATATACCAAATGCCAATACCATTATTGTTGAAAATGCAGATAGAATGGGGTTGGCACAGTTATATCAAATACGAGGAAGAGTGGGAAGAAGTCATAGGCAAGCCTATGCATATATTACCTATAAACGAGATAAATTGTTATCAGAAGTGGCAGATAAGAGGTTAAAAGCAATAAAAGAATTTACAGAATTTGGGTCAGGATTTAAAATTGCTATGCGTGATTTAGAAATCAGAGGAGCAGGAAGTCTGCTTGGAGAAATTCAATCAGGACATTTAGAACAAGTTGGATATGATACGTATTGTAACTTGTTAGATGAAGTGATAAAAGAAATGAAGGGAATTGAAGTAAAACCAGAAGTCGATATTCAAATAGACTTAAATGTCACTAGTTATATTCCAGATGACTATATTTCAGATGCCAATCAAAAAATCGAAATTTATCAAGATATTGCGTTATGTAAAAATGAAGAAGATATTCAAAATGTCATTGATGAAATTATTGATAGGTTTGGGAATATGCCAGGAGAATTAGAGAATTTAATTGATATAGCACGAATAAAATATTTAGCTAAAGGTTTAAAAATTTTAAAAATAGCAAGTAAAAAAACAGCTGTTGTATTTACATTTGATGAAGGACAATTTGATTATGATGTGGCACAACTTGTAAAAGAATATGGAAATAGATTGAAATTTTCAGCAGGTATTAAACCAATGATTACATTAGAGATTGGTACAGATAATGAAATGAAAGTTTTAAATGATGTGACAGAGTTTTTAAAGACACTAATGAAATACAAAAAATAAATGATAAAATAAATTTAAAAATATACTTGAAAAGGTATGATACTTATAGTAAAGTATAGATATATGGTGAAAGCAAAGTGAAATATTATAATGCAAAAGAAAAATGGAAAAAGAAAGGAAGAAAGAAACATGAAGAATGATCAAATAGCTTATATAAAAAAAAGGAATACTGGTATTACCTTAATAGCATTAATCATAACTATCATCGTGTTATTAATATTAGCAGGAGTAACCATTGCAACCTTGACAGGAGATAATGGAATCTTAAGAAGAGCAACAGATGCAAGTGAACAAACAAAATTGGCAGAAGAAAAAGAAAAAGTAAAATTATCGGCATTAGGTGCATTGACAAAAAATAATGGTGGAGAAATCATGCAAGATAATTTAGATGAAGAATTAGGAAAGTATTTTGAAACTGGAAAATATACAGTAGAACCAGGGACAAATGAGGATGGAACAGAAGGATATATCGTAACGATAACAGAAAATGATGAAAAAGGAAGAAGTTATTTCGTAGATAAAAATGGAAACGTAACAGATTATAAAGTAAGAGAGCCAGAACAAATTCCAGAAATATCAGAGGAACCGGCTTTTACAAGAGCAAATGGAGTAATAGAGATAGAATTTTTAAGTGGCACAAGTTATGATATAACCACAACCCCCAATGAACCAAACATGACAAGTGATATGAAAAAAGTATATTGGGAAGAAGATGGAACAGAAATAGAAGAAGGAGAAGCTGGATTTGATGAAAATAAGTGGTATCAATATACCGCACAAACTGAAATAACATCAAGAGGAACAAGTCATTGGGCGAATGCAAAAACAGAAGATGGGAGCTATTGGGTATGGATACCAAGATATGCATATAGAATTGTATATTTTGATACAGCAGAACATGAAGCAGCATATAGAGCAGATAATACAAAAATAGAAGGAATCGTAGGATATAGTGATGCAAGAGGAATTGTAAATATAGAAGGAAAAACACCGAGTAACTTAGAAGAACCAGTAACAAGTATAGCAATAGGAATAAATAAATTAAGAGCACATCCAGTATTTGAAAATGGTACTTTGACAGGATTTACACAAGGAGAATGGGATAGTAAATTAGAAGGAATATGGGTAGCTAAATATGAGGTAAGTCAAAGTGGAACAACGATAAAATCAATACCAGGAGTAACGAGTTATAGAAGTACAACAATAGGAACAATGTATAATAAAGGATATGATTATGATAGAGACAAAGATAGTCATTTGATGAAAAATAGTGAATGGGGAGTAGTAGCATATTTAACAGAGAGTAAATATGGAAGAAATGGAACAGCAGTAACCAAAAATAGTAGCAGTGGTTATTATACTGGAGGAGCAAGTAAAGCAACACCATCAAGTAACAAATTACAAAGCACAACAGGAAATGAATATGGAATATATGATATAGTAGGAGGAGCATTTGAATATGTAGCAAGCTATGTGGCAGATTCGACTCAGAATTACGGAAATTCATTTGCTTCAATAGATAATACAACAAATAATAAACAAGAAAGCACAAAATATGCAACAGTATATCAAATGGCAAGTTCAAATAGCTCAACAGATAATTATAATAAAAATATAAATAGAATATTTGGAGATGCCACAACAGAGACATCAACATTAGAAACTGGAAGTGGATCATGGTATTCAGCAATATCTCAATTTGTAGGTATTAAAGAAGGAGACTTTTTTCCATTTTTTCAGCGTGGAGGATATTATAAAAATACTAATGCAGGTTCATTTACTTTTGCTTCTACTATGGGATATAATGGTAATCCTAGTGGCAACGGATTTCGTATATGTCTCTCAATAAGATAAAACTTAATATATAGGCAACAAAAACAACACATATATATAAGAAAAATATTGCTAAAATACAAAAAAAGTTATAAAATACAATCATACAAATAGAAATTGGTGTATGATTGTTTTTATATTATAAGGAATTAAATTTGTCTTATTCCTTTCTATATTGCAAAAAAATATTATAAGTTTAAGTATATGAAAGAGGGAAAATATGGAAAAATCAAAAGTATATTTTACAGACTTTAGAGCAAAACCAGGATATAATTTATTACAAAAATTAGAAAAATTAATGAAAAAAACAGGAATTGAAAATATTGACTTTCAAAATAAATATGTAGCCATAAAAATCCACTTTGGGGAACCAGGAAATTTAGCATATTTAAGACCAAATTATGCAAAACTAGTTGCAGATGTCGTAAAAGAATTAGGAGGAAAACCATTTTTAACAGATTGTAACACGTTATATGTTGGTGGAAGAAAAAATGCTATTGATCATTTGGATGCAGCATATGAAAATGGATTTAGTCCATTTTCAACAGGTTGCCATGTCATCATTGCAGACGGATTAAAAGGAACAGATGAAGCTTATGTAGATATTGATGAAGAATATGTGAAAACAGCAAAAATTGGAAGAGCTATTATGGATGCCGATATTATTATATCTTTAAACCATTTTAAAGGACATGAAGGAACAGGATTTGGTGGAGCTATAAAAAATGTTGGAATGGGATGTGGTTCCAGAGCTGGAAAAATGGAAATGCATAGTAGTGGAAAGCCAGAAGTCATTTTAGAAAAATGTAAAAAATGCAAACAATGTATCAAAATTTGTGCACATGGTGCTATTTCCTACAATGAAGAAGGAAAAGCAGTTATCGACCATAATAAATGTGTTGGTTGTGGCAGATGTATTGGAATTTGTAATTTTGATGCTATTAAATCACCAAATGATGAGGCAGCAGATATTTTAAATAAAAAGATGGCAGAATATGCATTAGCTGTTGTAAAAGATAGACCACAATTCCATATTAGTTTAATTTGTGATGTTTCACCAAATTGTGATTGTCATGCAGAAAATGACGCACCAATTGTTCCTAACATTGGAATGTTAGCTTCATTTGATATGGTAGCGTTAGACAAAGCTTGTGCAGATTTAGTGAATAAACAAGAAGTATTCCAAAATAGTGCATTAGGAGAAAATATCAAGAAAAAAGTAGAAGGACATGACCATTTCCATATCAATCATCCAGACACGAATTGGGAAAGCCAAATTGAGCATGGAGAGAAAATTGGATTGGGAAGTTCTGAATATGAATTAATAGAAATGAAATAAGTGGATATACTATAAAAAATGGATTTAAGGAGATAGTATGCAAGTAATATCAAGTAAAGATAATGAATTTATCAAACATATAAAAAAATTAAAAGATAAAAAGTATAGAGACTTGAATAATGAATATATCATCGAAGGTATCAAAATTATAGAAGAAGCGATTCATGAAAAAGCAAACATTAAACAAGTCGTGATTTGTGATGATTGTGAAAAAACATCTAATATTCCGAAAGATTTAATGTATGAAATTGCAAAACAAGAATGTGTTTATGTGACGAGTAAATTATTTGAAAGTTTAACAGATGTTACAAATCCACAAGGGATATTAGCGATTGTAGAAAAAAACATAATGAAAGCATCTAGACTAAGTAACGAAGCACAAGAAATTGATTATAACCAAGATATAATTGTAGCCTTAGATGATATTCAAGATCCAGGAAATTTAGGAACCATTTTAAGAACAGTAGATAGTATAGGCATCAATCAAATCTTGGTATCAAAAGGAACAGCAGACAGTTATAATCCAAAAGTAGTAAGGTCTACAATGGGTGCTATATTTCGAGTAAAAATCATAGAATGTGAAGATTTAGAAAAAACATTAAAAGAAATCAAAAAACACAAATTTGAAATTGTTGTAACCTCACTACAAACAAAAAATAGTATTTATGATATCGATTACAAGAAAAAAGTCATTGTCATTGGAAATGAAGCAAATGGAGTAGAAGAAAAAATACAAAAACTGGCAGATAAAAAAGTAAAAATACCAATGCTTCGGAAAAACAGAAAGTTTAAACGCCTCTGTTGCAACAGGCATCATATTATATGAATATGTAAGACAAAAAATAACCCATTAGGGACGTGCCAAAATGGACAAAAAATGTCCAAAAGGGACACGCTAGTGTGTCCCAAATAGAATAAAAAATGTCCATTTTGGCCTGTCCCCAAAAGAACATAAAAGGAGAAGAAAAATGAAATTACATGTTGTATTAGTAGAACCAGAAATACCTCAGAATACAGGAAATATTGCAAGAACCTGTGCTGCCATTGGTGCCAAATTACATTTGGTACATCCTTTAGGTTTTAGCATTTCAGAAAAAGCTGTCAAAAGAGCAGGTTTAGATTATTGGGACAAGTTAGATATAGAGGAACATATATCATTTAAAGAATTCTTAAATACATATAAACCAGAAGAGCATAACATGTTTTTTGTGACAACTAAAGGAAAACACGTTTATTCTGAACCAGACTTTAAAAATATGCAAGAAATTTTTGTATTATTTGGAAAAGAGACAAAGGGGTTACCAGAAGATATATTACAAAAGTACATAGATAAAACAATTCGAATTCCAATGAGACCAGAGTTAAGATCATTAAATTTATCGAATTCAGTTGCTATCGTTGTATATGACATATGCAGACAGAAAGATTTTGAGGATTTAGAAGAAATTAGTAATTATTTTGATTAAGAATTTTCTATTAAAGACGAATTTTAGTAAACATATAACACAATGTAAATACGAGAAAAAGTTCTTTTTATAAAAAAATAAAAAAGGTTGAAAAATTTTGAAATAAACTATATAATATGCTAAAACACGTAAGATAAAGGAGAAAACAAATGAATACATTTCAATTTGTGCCAGAAGGATGGAATGAAGAAATAGAAAACTTAAATTTACAAAAGATACAGGAATATCAACAAGAAAATAGAACAATACAAGGAATTGTACAAAGTTGTGATGAACAATATAATCTACATATAAATTTAGGAAATAACATAGAAGGAATCATCCCAAGAAGTGAGGTAGAAGATATTGAAGGAGAACTACCAAACGAAAAATTATGTGTGGGAAAAGTACATAAATATGTCCAATTTAAAATACAAGATATAGAGAATGATAGAAAAGTGCTTCTATCTAGAAAAAGTGTTCAACAAGAAGCACTAAATTATATAAAAGACAAGATGAAAGTTGGTCAACATATGACAGGCATAGTAAAAAATATCAGACCTTATGGAGCTTTTATCGAAATTGGAGGAGGAATTGTTGGACTAGCGCATATAGAGGATTTATCGGTTGCAAGGATAAAAACACCATTTGAAAGATTAAATATTGGACAAAAAGTAAATGTTGTGGTAAAATCTATAGATAGATATACAGGAAGAGTGAATTTGTCATATAAAGAAACGTTAGGAACATGGGAAGAAAATGCTAGAAATTTTTCTTCAGGAATGAAAGTACAAGGCATTATTCGCGAAACTGAGAAAAACAAAAATGGTATCTTTATAGAACTAACGCCTAATTTAGTAGGTATGGCAGAATATTCTGAAGGATATGAATATGGACAAAAAGTAAATGTATATATCAAAAAAATAGATAATGAAAAAAGAAAAGTAAAATTATTGATTGAAAAATAAATATTTTTTTAGTTTACAATTTAAAAATATAGATAATTCTAAATTAAATTTAAGGGGGAAAAGAAAAATGGTAGAAGATAATGAAATCAAGGCACAAGTATCTCCATTTGCTATCAGAGAAGGTGAAATTAAAACTTTTGATGGAAAAGATGGGTATGTGTCAATGAATCAAATCGTACATAAGATTAATATTGGACATATTAATGAAATCCATTTTGCAATTTTAGATTTAGTAAATGAGTTTGAATTTATCACATCAAGACAATTGTACCAAATGTTAGAAATAAAGGGAATTGACCCAAAATCACAAGACAAATTAAATAATAAATTAGATCAATTAGTAAAATCTAAAATTTTAACAAGATATTACTTTACTTCTGATGAAGGAAAAGGAATCTATAGAATTTATTGTTTGGAAAAGATGGGAAAATATTTATTAAATTCTAAAGAAATTGATTGTAAATGGCAACCATCTGATAATACAAAACCAGTTCCAATGATTAAAAAAAGGTTAGCTGGAAATCAAACACTAATTGCGTATTTAAGAAAAGTAAAAGCATTTGATAGTTACATTGTAAAACCAGCAATTACTGCAAAGGTATCAGGAAAAATCTTTAAAGCAAGTGGTGGTGCAGTTAAACTTACGAAAAATGGAAAATCCATTCAATTTGTTTTTGAGGTTATTAGAAGAGAACAAGATTGGGAAAAGAAATTAGTAGAAAGAATGAGACTATATAAAGAATTCTATGAAAACTATGTTCCAGGAGATTCTGGATTTGCTGCAATGCCACAATTGATATTAATATGTGAAGATGAAAAACACATGGCAGAAACATTTAAAGAAATTGTAAAAAATAAACTTGAAATTCCACAAATTAAATTATATTTTACTACTGATTTAAGACAAAACAAAGAAACACTAGAAGATACATTAGTGGACTTTAAATTAGTAGATGGAAAATATAAAATGGAAAATGTAGAATTAAAATTATTAGGAATGTAAGAATTTGCTATAAAACAAAAAGAAAGAGAGTAAAATTTCTCTTTCTTTTTAGCTTATCCCTAAAATTACTTTTGCACGTTTGACATCCTCGTTACTTGCATCTTTAATAGTTTCTAAATCATATTTTAAACCTAATTTTGTCCATTTATACTTACCAATGCTGTGATATGGTAGAATTTCTATTTTTTGTACTGTATTTAAGGTAGAAATAAATTCTTTTAATTTTTGTAAATCTTTTTCATCATCTGTAAGCCCTGGAACCAATACTTGACGAATCCAAATTGGTATATGGTTATCACTTAAATATTTAGCAAATGCTAATTCTAGCTTATTATCAAAACCAACTAAATCTTTACATTTTTCACTATCAATATGTTTAATATCTAATAGAACCAAATCTGTTAATGTTAATAATTGTTTAATATCATCTGTTAAAGCTACCATCCCAGAAGTATCAATACAAGTATGGATTTTTTTCTTTTTTAATTTTGTAAATAATTCAATTAAAAATTTAACTTGTAACAAAGGTTCTCCACCTGAAATGGTCACACCACCATTTGGAGTAATATAATTTTTATACTTTAAAATCATCTTATAAATATCATCCACAGATTGATATTTTCCTTCTTTCATATCCCAAGTGTCACGATTATGACAATATTTACACTGCAAATGACAACCTTGAAGAAATAATACAAAACGAATTCCTGGACCATCAACAGCGCCAAAGGTTTCTATTGAATGTACTTTTGCATAATATCTTAAATCTTTTTCTTCTTCCATAAACCTTCCTCTTTCTAGTACATAATTACTTTTTAAAAGGGATTTTAAGAAAAATCTTGAAATCCCTTTCTTTATAGTGTATTACTAAATTCTTTCATGAATAGTTCTATTAATAACATCTAATTGTTGTTCTCTTGTTAATTTTGTAAAGTTTACAGCATATCCAGATACTCTAATAGTTAATTGAGGATAATTTTCTGGATGTTCCATAGCATCTTCTAGTAAACTTCTATCAAAAACATTTACATTGATATGATGACCTGTTTGTTTAAAATATCCATCTAACATATTGACTAAGTTTGTTACTCTTGTTTCTTCATCTTTTCCTAATGTTTTAGGTGTAATTGAGAAAGTATATGAAATACCATCTTCTGCAAAATCAAATGGTAATTTTGCAATAGAGTTCATAACGGCTAAAGCACCATTTGTATCTCTTCCATGTAATGGATTAGCACCAGGTCCAAATGGAGCACCCATTCTTCTTCCGTCAGGTGTATTTCCAGTAGCTTTACCATAAACAACATTTGATGTAATGGTAAGAATTGATAATGTATGTTTAGAATTTCTATAAGTTGGATATCTTCTTAATTTATTCATAAATGTTTTTACAATATCAACTGCAATACTGTCAACTCTATCATCATCATTACCAAATTTAGGGAAATCTCCTTCGATTTCGTAGTCAACAGCTAGTCCTGTCTCATCTCTGATAACTTTTACTTTTGCATATTTAATAGCAGAAAGTGAGTCAGCAACAACAGATAATCCAGCAATACCACAAGCCATTGTTCTTAAAATATCTTTATCATGAAGAGCCATTTCAATTGCTTCATAAGAATATTTATCATGCATATAATGAATAGCATTTAAAGCTTTAATATAAATTTTTGCTACATAATCCATCATTTGTTTGAATTTGTCCATGACTTCATCATAGTTTAAATATTCAGATGTGATTGGAGCAAATTTTGGAGTGATTTGTTTTCCAGAGATTTCATCTCTACCACCATTAATAGCATAAAGTAAAGTTTTAGCTAAGTTTGCTCTTGCACCAAAGAATTGCATTTGTTTACCAATCTTCATTGGAGAAACACAACAAGCAATTCCATAGTCATCTCCTAAAGTAATTCTCATTAAATCATCATTTTCATATTGAATAGAAGATGTTTTTATAGATAAATCTGTTGTATATCTCTTAAAGCCTTCTGGTAAATATTCAGACCATAAAACAGTTAAGTTTGGTTCTGGAGCTGGTCCTAAATTTTCCAAAGTATGAAGAATTCTAAAAGAGTTTTTGGTAACTAAAGTTCTTCCATCAATTCCCATACCAGCAATACTCTCTGTTACCCATACAGGGTCACCACTGAATAATTCATTATATTCAGGTGTTCTTAAGAAACGAACTAATCTTAATTTCATAACAAAATGGTCCATAATTTCTTGAACTTCTTCTTCTGTAATTGTTCCATTTTCTAAATCTCTTTCAAAATAAATATCCAAGAAAGTAGAAGTTCTACCAATACTCATGGCAGCACCATTTTGGTCCTTTATAGCGCCTAGGTATCCGAAATATAGCCATTGAACAGCTTCTTTACTATTACTTGCAGGTTTAGAAATATCATATCCATATTTTAAAGCCATAGCTTTTAAATCATTTAAAGCTTTGATTTGATCATTGATTTCTTCTCTTTCACGAAGGATTTCTTCAGTTAAACAGTCAACATCTAATATTTCTAAATCTTTTTTCTTCTCTTCAATTAAGACATCAACACCATAAAGTGCCACTCTTCTGTAATCACCAATGATTCTTCCTCTACCATAACCATCAGGTAATCCTGTAATTAAGTGAGAACTTCTAGCAGCTCTAATATCTGGTGTATATACACTAAATACGCCGTCATTGTGTGTTTTTCTATATTTATGGAAAATTTCTTCCACTTCATCATCTACTTTTCTACCATAAGCTTCACAAGATTTTTCTACAATTCTGATTCCTCCAAAAGGCATAATGGCTCTTTTTAAAGGTGCGTCTGTTTGAAGACCAACAATTTCTTCCAAATCTTTATCAATATATCCAGCTCCATGGCTATTAACGGTTGAAATTGTTTTGGTGTCTATATCTAAAACACTACCTTCAGAAGCTTTTTCTTTTTTATAAAGTTCTAGTACTTCATCCCACAATTTTTTTGTTTTTTCTGTAGGTCCAGCCAAAAATGTTGCATCTCCTTCATAAGGTGTATAATTTTTTTGAATGAAATCTCTTACATTAATTTCACTTTGCCAATCACCTTTTTCAAATCCATCCCATTGTTCAAATTTCATAATATTAAAACCCCTCCTTAATTAAGAAATAAAATTAAATACAACTAATCATGATGATAAAGATAATTTATCTGATTTTTTCTTTTCATTATTATTATCATTTTGACCACATAATATAATACCATATTCATAAAATATAATCAATCAAAAACGACAATAAAATTCTTGAAATTACAAAATTATCTTTTGTTTTTTATATTGTCATTTATCTGTAGTATTAACTGCAAAATAATCATATTCATAAAAACAGAAAAAAGCTGTTGTAAATGCAACAAAAAACCAATATTTTTTAATATTGGTTTTCATACAGATTTATTCAGCTTCTGCAATAATTTTTGCGATTTTATAAATTAATCTTTGTTTATGGGCAGGGCAACTACTTAATAATTCAGAAAATTCTTTTGATAAATAGTTTTCTGAATCACTTGAAGTTCCACTTAAAATATAGCCTTCTGAAACATCTAATAAATTACAAATTTGTGTTAATCTTTTTAAATTGATATGAGAATTGCCTCTCTCAACTCTACTTAAAAATGCTACTGAAACATCAATCTTTTCAGATAATTCCTCTTGTGTATAGTTTTTAGCAAGTCTTGCTTGTTTAATTCTTTGCCCAATAATTGTATAATCTAATGCCATATATATCACCTTCCTATTTTTATTGCAAAATAAATATAAAGTATATGTTTACCATATAGTCTACGAGAATACTATATACTAATAAAATGGAAAAGTCAAGATTTTGGAAATAAAAGCTAATATAGGAGATGTGTAATTAGAAATATATGTAAAAGCAAGAAAAAACAAGTAAAAAAGAGATTTTGAGAGAAAAAATACCAATAGAAAGGAGAAAAAAATAAAAATTCTAAATAATTTTATTTTTTTATTCCAAATTATGTATACAAAGTTTGAAAAAAGGCAGAATATATAGTATAATATAATCTAGTCGCGTAAAAAACATAAAAAGGAGAGTGGATTTTATTTTAAAAAAGAAACTAAAATTTTATACAAAAGAGTTTCTAAAATTTTTTAACATCATGATTATAGCTTTTGGTTTTATAATCGCGATTGTATTGATAAAATATAAGCCAATGTATAAAGTAAGTATTTCTGGTGAGGAAATTGGATATGTGGAAAATAAGCAAGCTTTAGAAGAAACCTTAAAACAAGAAATTACTGAAAGTACAAGTAAAAATATTGAAGATATTCGTTTAGATAACGAACCAGAATATGAGTTAAAATTAGTAAATAGAGGAGAAGATACAGAGGATAAAACATTAGTAGAAGAATTAAAAGAGGATATAACAGTTACTTATAAATATTATGAAATAGCAGTGAAAGAATCGGTTATTGAAAAAGTAGATACAAGTGAAGAAGCAGAAGAATTGGTAAATGAAATAAAAGAAGAAACTAATAGTGAAGATATTCATTTAAGTATTGTAGAAAAATATACACAAAATGAAGAAGAAGTAAATACATCAGATTTAGAAGTCGCAAAGGTAAATGTTCAAGAAACCGTGCAGACAGCTATAGAAGAAATTGCACAACAAAAAGAAGAGGAAGAAAGATTAAATGCATTACCAAGTGTTAATGGTATAAGATTAGCAGTGGCACCAATAGAAGGAAAAATCACATCTAGATATGGCGTTAGAAGCAATTTAAGAAAATCAACACATACTGGATTAGATATTTCTGCAGTACAAGGTACACCTATAAAAGTTATAGCCGATGGTACAGTGACAGCTGCAAGCTATAATGGTTCTTATGGAAATTTAATAAAGGTTGACCATGGAAATGGTGTGGAAACATGGTATGCACATACCAGTAAGATGTATGTAAAAAAAGGGGAGACTGTAAAAGCTGGCGATGTTATTGCAGCAGTTGGTTCAACAGGAAATTCGACAGGACCACATCTACATTTAGAAATAAGAATAAATGGAGAACATGTGAATCCACAAGATTATTTATATAATGATTAAAATACAAGTACAAATGTACTTGTATTTTTTGTCGATAAAAACTAGAAAAATAAAAGCTTTTTATTATTGACATTTGTTTTTAATCATATATAATGTATTTGATTGAAATACCTCTATGATTTTCATAATTTTAGAGGCTTTTGATAAAAATTATTAGAGCAACTGTCGCTCGAATGGAGGTTTTTATGAGTGATAATGTAAACGAAGAAAAAGAAATTGAACAAATGATTAATGACTTAGTAGAAAAAGCAAAAGTAGCATCTCAAGAGTATTTAAAATTAGATCAAGAAACTGTAAATAACATTACAAAAGCAATGGCAATGGCAGGTCTTGAAAATCATATGAGATTAGCCAAAATGGCAGTGGAAGAAACAGGAAGAGGAATTTATGAAGATAAAATTACAAAGAATATGTTTGCAACAGAATATATATATCATAGTATCAAATATGAAAAAACAGTAGGAATTATTGACGAAAATGTAGAAGATGATTATGTAGAAATTGCAGAACCAATTGGAATTATAGCAGGAGTTACACCTGTTACCAACCCAACATCAACAACGATGTTTAAATCTATCATATCAGCAAAAACGAGAAATGTTATTATATTTGGATTTCATCCATCTGCACAAAAATGTAGTGTAGAAGCAGCGAAAATTTTAAGAGATGCAGCTGTAAAAGCAGGTGCACCAGAAAATTGTATTTTATGGATTGAAAAACCAAGTATTACAGCGACAAGATTATTAATGAACCATCCAGATGTTAATTTAATTTTAGCTACAGGAGGGACAGGCATGGTAAAATCTGCGTATTCTTGTGGAAAACCAGCATTAGGCGTAGGACCTGGAAATGTACCATGCTATATTGATAAAACAGCAAAATTAGAAACATCAGTTAATGATTTAGTTATGTCAAAAGCATTTGACAATGGTATGATTTGTGCATCAGAACAAGCAGTGATTATTGATAAAGAACTTCAAAAAAGATTTGAAGAATTAATGAAAAAAGCAGGTTGCTATTTTGTTAATAAAGAAGAAAAAGAAAAATTAGCAAATAGCATGTTTGAAAAATTAGAAAATGGAGATTATAAATTAAAATCACATGTACCAGGACAATATCCTCATACAATTGCAAAAGAAGCTGGATTTGAAATTCCAGAAGATACAAAAGTGATTGTTGTTCCTGAAACAGGTGTTGGAAAAGAATATCCATTCTCAAAAGAAAAATTAAGTCCAGTACTAACATATTATGTCGTGAAAGATGAAGATGAAGGAATACCACTAGCAGAAAAATTGCTAGAATTTGGTGGATTAGGACATTCAGCTGTTATTCATTCTGAAAATAAAGAAACCATTTTAAGATTTTCAGAAACGATGAAAGCAGGAAGAATCATTGTAAACTCTCCATCAACACATGGAGCAATTGGTGATATATATAATACCAATATGCCATCACTAACATTAGGATGTGGTTCATTTGGTGGAAATTCTACAACAGCCAATGTATCATCAGTTAACTTAATTAATATAAAAAGAGTTGCAAATAGGAGGGTTAATATGCAATGGTTTAAAGTTCCAGAAAAAATATATTTTGAAGCAGGTTCAATTGCTTATTTAGAGAAAATGCCTAATATTGAAAGAGCATTTATTGTAACAGATCAAGGAATGGTAAAATTAGGATATGTAGATAAAATCTTATATCATTTAAGAAATAGACAACATTATGTGCATTCAGAAATTTTCAGTGAAGTAGAAGCTGATCCGTCATTTGATACCATTATGAAAGGTGTAGAAGCGATGAAAAACTTCAAGCCAGATGTGGTTATCGCATTAGGAGGGGGAAGCCCAATCGATGCAGCTAAAGGAATGTGGTTATTCTATGAGCATCCAGAAGCAGATCCAGAAGGACTAAAACTAAAATTCATGGATATCAGAAAACGTACATACAAATTCCCTAAATTAGGAGAAAAATGTCAAATGGTAGCCATTCCAACAACATCAGGTACAGGTTCAGAAGTTACATCATTTGCCGTTATCACAGATAAAGAGAAAAACAAAAAATATCCATTGGCGGATTATGAATTAACTCCAGATGTAGCAATCGTAGATCCAGATTTAGTTATGAGTTTACCAAAATCTATTACAGCAGATACAGGGATGGATGTTTTAACACATGCATTAGAAGCATATGTTTCAAATATGGCATCAGATTATACGGATGGATTAGCTGAAAAAGCCGTAGAATTGGTGTTCCAATATTTAGAACAAGCCTATGATGATGGAACAAATAAACTGGCTCGTGAAAAAATGCATAATGCAAGTACAATTGCTGGTATGGCTTTCACAAATGCCTTTTTAGGTGTTAACCATTCAATGGCCCATAAAATTGGTGCTGAATTCCATTTACCACATGGAAGGATTAATGCCATATTGTTACCATATGTTGTAAGATACAATGCTACAAAACCGACTAAATTTGTTTCATTCCCTAAATATGAATATTTTATAGCAGATCAAAAATATTCTGAAATAGCAAAAAAAGCAGGATTAAAAGCAAAAACAGTGGAAGAGGGAATTAGTAGTTTAATTGAAAGAATCAAAGAAATGAATGCACATATGAATATTCCAAAATCATTTAAAGATGCTGGAATTGATGAACAAGACTTTTTAGCAAAAGTGGATATGTTAGCAGATAGAGCATTTGAAGATCAATGTACAACGGCTAACCCAAGAGTACCACTAGTATCAGAAATAAAACAAATCTTATTAGATAGTTATTATGGAAAAGAAATAAAATAGGAGAGAGATAAATGAGATTAAAAGATTTCGGAAAAAGATTTCAAGAAGAGTTTCTTGGAAAGAGAAAAGAAAAGACACCAGAAGAAGTTGTTAAAGAAGAGGTTATTGAGCCAATTCAAGATGAGAATGTAGAAATTAATGATGAAGAAATCATTAAGAAAATTATAATATTATTAAGTAAAGCTTCAAACGAAAGAAGAAGAGCAATTATAGAAGAATTAAGAAAGGCAGAGGAAATATCTTCAGATATATTAGTTGGATCAGCTGTACAAGCAGCTGATTCAGAAGGGATTTCTGATGAAGTAGCGGTAGATTTGGCAAAACAATCATCAGATAAAACAGCAATGGGGATTTTAGAAAATGCGGAAATATCAGATGAAGACAGATTGGCAATTATAAGAACATTAAAGGATCATGAGAAAAAAGAAGATGCTATTTGTAGAGAATTAAACATGACATATGGCACAATGAAAAATCTAGAACAACAAAGCGAATTTGTTGAAAGAATAAAAAGAATTATTGGTATTTCTAATAGAACAGATAAAATCAACGAAGAATTATATAAAATTGTTGCTAGAAATCTTGCTTTCATGTATCATAAGACGAATGGAGGTCTGGATTTATATCCAATGGAACAATTGGTACCGATTCATGAAATGATAAGAGTAAAAATGCCAGAAAAAATAGAAGAAGAATATGCGGATATATTAAAAGAAGGAGAAGTAAATCATTTTGATTTAAAAGAGGTTAAAGAAAGATTTCTTGATAGAATGATAAAAGAAATACATAAAAAAGCAAAAGATGAGGGACAACCTGATAGTACATTTATGAAATATATAGGAGAAATAGACGAGGAGCAATCTAAAGTTTTAATAAAATATATACAAAAATATAATCCGGATATAAGTGAAAAAGAAATGACAAAAACTTTAAGAATAGCCAAAGGAGAAGAGAGTGAATCTATATATGAGTCTAAAAGAAAGAAAAAGGATAATATTATTGAGGGGAAAGATATAGACATAGATATTATACAAGAATGTATAAATTCTGGATTAGTAAAAACATTAGGAGAAATGAGCGAACAGGAAAGAAAAAAGAGTCTAATTGCCATAAATAATTCATTAGAAAAAAGATTGCAAAAAGAGAAACATATACAAATGATTAAAAATACAAAAATTGCTCCAAAGGAAGAAATTCCTAAAGTAAAAAAAGCAGAATTTAAAGGAGATATGGATAGATAAAAGCCAATTTGGCTTTTATTTTTTACTATTTTACAAGTTCATCAAAAAAACACAATATAAATATTTTTTAGAAACAATTATGAGATAGGATATGCATATACTAAATAGGAACAAATATAAATATCCTATGAGGAGTTGTGATGTGATATGAAAAAAGACAAAGGAAAAGAATTAGGAATTGTAGAAATGAAAAACTTTTTAAGCTATGATGAAAAAATAGAAGAAAAGACAAATACATTTGAAAAAATCATGACCATTTATGATATGGCCATTACCGAACTGGAAACAAAGATAAATATATTACAAAAAGAATTTAAAGTATTTTATAATTATGACTTAATTGACCATATCAACACAAGGATAAAAGAACCAGACAGTATTGTTAGCAAAATGAGGAAAAAAGGATATGAACTTACATATAAAGAAATGATCGAAAAGGTCAATGATATAGCTGGTGTTAGAATTGTATGTCAATTAAAAGATGATATATTCAAAATCAGAACGCTAATCAAAGAAATACCAGGTATTCATATAGAAAAAGAAAAAGACTATGTAAATCACCCAAAAGAAAGTGGGTATGCTAGTTACCATATGATTGTAAAGGTGCCGGTTACATTATCAAAGCAAATTATATATGTAAAAGTAGAAATACAGATAAGAACAATGGCCATGGATTTTTGGGCTAGTTTAGAACATAAAATGAAATATAAAACAGACAAGGAAATTAATAAGAAAACATCAAAAGAATTAGTCAATTATGCAAAAATTGTTAATAAAATGGATAATAAAATCGCACTGATGAATGAACTTTAGGGACGTGCCAAAGTGGACATTTTTTGTCCAAAAGGAATTGACTGATGAAAGCTATTATAAGAAAGGTATAGTATTTTTTAGATAAGATTATCCTATAGAAAGATTCAAACTATCAGATAGAATTATGAAATCGCAAGGTTAAGATTTTCCTATTTGATAGTTTGAATTTTTTATAGGAATTTATTTACATTCGTTATTTTATAAATTAAGAAATATAATGTCCTTTATCATAGCTTTTTTAGTAGGTCTGTCCCTTTTGGTCAAATTTTGACCAATTTGGCACGTCCCCAATGGACATTTTTTTAAACAAAGAGAAGGATTTATGTAAAATACGTCGAATAATATAATTATGTATAGTTATATGAAATATTTTAGGAGAGGAGGTAAGAAAGTGGCAAGATATAGTGATGAAATCATTGATGAAGTGAGACAATCAAATGATATTGTAGATGTGATATCACAATATGTCAGACTAAAAAGGAGTGGCAGGAATTATTTTGGTTTATGTCCATTTCATAATGAAAAATCACCATCTTTTTCAGTATCTCCAGAAAAACAAATATTTCATTGTTTCGGTTGCGGTGTGGGCGGAAATGTATTTACTTTTTTAACCAAAATTGAAGGAATCAATTTTGTGGAAGCTGTACAAATTTTGGCAGAAAGAGCCAATATTCAACTACCAACATTAGACAATAATGTAGATTCAGAAAAAGAGGCATTAAAAGCAAAGGTGTATAAGGTAAATGAATTTACTGCAAAATACTATCATGAAAATTTGTATAAACCAGAGTCTAAAATGGCTCAAGAATACATAAAAAAAAGAAAATTATCTAATGAAACATTAAAATCTTTTCAAATTGGATTTTCAGGAAAATTTGATGAATTGTATAGAAAATTAAAAAAACAAGGATTTGAAGAGAGGGAAATTTTAGAGTCTGGCTTAGTGAATAAAAATGAAAGAGGACAATATATTGATAGATATAGAAATCGATTAATGTTTCCTATATGTGATGTTAGAGGTAGAGTGATTGCTTTTGGTGGAAGAGTTCTAGATGATTCAAAACCAAAGTATATTAATTCTCCAGAAAATATTGTATATAGTAAAGGTAGACATTTATATGGGTTAAATGTTGCTAAAAAGTATGATATCAAAAAAAGATTACTGATTGTAGAAGGGTATATGGATGTGGTTTCTCTACATCAAAGAGATATTCATAATGTGGTTGCTTCATTAGGAACCGCACTAACACAGCAACAAGGATATTTATTAAGAAACAATACAGAACAAATTATTCTTAGTTATGACTCAGATGAAGCTGGACAAACTGCGAAAGTAAGAGCAATGGAAATATTACAAAATATGGGATGTGATATTCGAATCTTACAAATGGAAGGTGCAAAAGATCCTGATGAATATGTGATTAAATATGGAAACGCAAGATTTCAAAATTTAGTGGATAAAGCGATTTCAGTTATTGAATTTAAAGTCAAAATATTAAGACAATCTTTGAACTTAGAAAGTACAAATGATAAAATAAAATTCTTAAATGAAATTGCAAAAATAATTTCAAAAGTTGATAACAGTATGGAAAGAGAAGTTTATATAGAAAAAATAGCAAAAGAATACGATGTTTCAAAAGAAGCTATTTATGCAGAAGTAAATAAATTGACATATAAAGAAAATACGGATGAAAAAATATTACATAAAGCAAAGCCAGTGATAAAACATCTAGAGAAAACAAATCAAAATAATGTTTCTGAGGCAATTAAGCGAAGAGAAAACACGATTCTAGCCATTTTACTTTCAGGAGATATGAACATATATCAAATTATAAAACAAAATATTAAAGTAGAAGACTTTAAATATGATATAGATAACAAGATTGCTAGAAAATTGTATGAAGAATTTGAAAATGGAAATAGTAATATAAATAGTATTATTGATAATTTAACAGAAGAAGAACAAAATCATATTACCATGATAATGGCAGAAGATTATGGAATTGATGATATAGAAAAAGCAATAGATGATATTATACAAAGTTACGAAAAAGAAAAATTAAATGAAAGAAAATTTGAAATTCTAGAGTTATTAGAAGGACAAATAGAAGAAAACAAAAAGAAAGAATTAGAAAAAGAGCTAAATGATATCATTATCAAGTTAGCTAAAATTAAATAAAAAATATATGTTTTATTTATCTACAAAAAACAAATATAAAATTTTTCAAACTTAATGTATATTGTAATAAAGGGAGGAGATTTATAGATGGCAAGTAAGCAAGAAAAGAAAAATGAAGCGTTAAAACAAGAAGAAATGAAAGAAAAAATTGAAAAAGTAAGAAAAAAAGCACATCAAAAATCAGAAGAAGCAGAACAATCAAGAAAAGGAAAAGAAGTAGAAGAAACAGAGGAAACAAAAAAATTAAAACAAGAAAAAGTAAATAATATACTTAAAAAAGCCAAAGAAAAAGGAAAAATTACCTATGGAGATTTGGCATCTGAATTAGATGATGTGAACCCAGACCAAATAGATAAAGTTTTTGATGCTTTTGAAGAATTAGGTGTGGATTTATTGCAAGATGATATGGATGAAGAACCAGATATTGAGGATTTAAAAGAAGTAGAAGATTTAAAACTAGATGAAATCACAGAAGACACCAGTTATGAAGGAATTAATGTTGATGATCCTGTCAGAATGTATCTAAGAGAAATAGGACGAATTCCATTATTAACATATGATGAAGAACTAGATTTAGCTAAAAAAGTTTTGCAAGGAGATGAAGAAGCAAAACAAAAACTAGCAGAATCTAACTTAAGATTGGTAGTCAGTATTGCCAAAAAATATGTGGGAAGAGGTATGCTATTTCTAGATTTAATCCAAGAAGGAAATATGGGATTAATTAAAGCAGTTGAAAAATTTGATTATACAAAAG
>ERZ1643251.470-NODE-470-length-58579-cov-49.768539_pt1 | contig 58579 bp, 60 predicted proteins | sample MGYA00579261_ERZ1643251 | MGnify/ENA primary metagenome ERZ1643251 (study PRJEB29033, sample SAMEA4952267) | chicken gut metagenome | biome: Broiler Chicken; feature: Gastrointestinal Tract; material: Caecum | place: Ireland | collected 2018 | study: Broiler...
TCATTATCAGAGCTCTTAAAACCTTTAATCTTTTTAAGCTTGTATTTTTTGCCTGTTTCAATCATTGCTACCTCTTATCAGCAATGATATTCATCACTCTTAACAAGTTAAATATCAAGTCAATTCTTAGAAAACGAATCATTTAGACATAAAAAGTATTTTTGTAATAAGCAATTATATAAAAACGGATAACAGTCCTTTTAAGCAAACTTTTAAAGTAAGATATGAATTACTATCTCTTATTAATATAAAATTCAATACGGAGCTTTTTGAACACTTTTTGAACGGTATTAAAATCTTTTTTGAATATTACCTTCCGGATAATTTATAAAATAAGCGTTTACAGTATCAGTATCTCGCCTTAAATTTTCGACGATTGGAGTAAGATTGTACAGCTCTTCAATTTCTTGTTGAGTCCTGCAAAAATAATCAATTACGGTGGCTGTGTTATAAATACGCTCAGCTAGTTTTTCTAACTTCTTAAAATCTTTTTGTTTAATCTTGTATTTCTTATTTTTACTCATACGACCTCCTTTTTTAGGTGTCGTATTCATCACTTAAATAGCAAAATAATGCAAGTATTAATATATTACATTGTAAAGCTTATTATATGGTGAAATAACGAACAATCGAAATATATCTTTGAGATAAATGAAAAATTAATAAAAAAACATTTAATTAAAACTCCTAGAAAATAAAAATACATCATGGATATTGATATAACTAATCCTAAATATACAATGACCTCAAGGGATTAAACATCTTTATTTTTATCAATTCAATTATTCATTTTATTTTTATAAGATATGTAAGTTATTGATGTTGCAATTATTGAATCGGTTTAGAAAGTGAAACAATTTCCCTAAAATAATGTTATTTGTTTGATTTTTTCTTCAATAATCGGATTTTCATAATTAATAGAATTTATATATTGTTTTAGTGATATATTGTTATTTATTTCACTTAATTTAATAACATTTTTCATTTCAAGTAATTTAGTATTACCTAAGGGCAAATTTTCTTTAGTATCTCTTACAATTAATTTAGACCAAGATTTTTTATAATTTTCTATTGCACCTGTCCAAGTTCCACCTTTTTTATAATCAGATGAAACTACTAATGAATATTTTGCAGCAGAGTATATGTATTTATTACGTTCCATAGCATTGTAATTTTTAAAATGTTCTTCAGGGTGAACAACAGAAAGAATAACACACTTCTTGTGTAAAATAGCATTACGTATTTCTTTATCCTTAATTTTTTTTTCCATATTGTCTGAAACTATTATAATAATATTTCCATTATTTTTTAAAGCTATTTGTTCGGCAATAGAATCAACACCTCTTGCTCCTCCCGATACAATATTGTAATTTTCTTTACACATTTTTTTTACAAACTCTGTTGTAAAATCAATGCCTATTTCATCAACATTCCGAGACCCAACTACAGCAATATTATCTTGTTCTAACAAGGACAAATTTCCAGCATAATATATAACGGGAGGTGTATTCTTTTTTAGTTTTGTTTTATATATTTTAGGGTAAATTTTATCAGCTCTTGTAACAATATTAATTCCTTGTGAAACCAATTGTGAAATCGCAAATGCTAGATTCCCTTTGCGAGATATTAACCATTTTATTCGGTCTTTTTCTTCCTTATCTATATTCAAATTTTCAGCGAGAACATCAATATTAAATAAATCCTTTGGTGTTTTTTGTAAGGTAATCAACTTTTCTGTTAATTTATTCCATTGACTAATTGTATAAGGTCTATACTCTGATTGTGTATTCCTCGTTGTTAAATCAGAACATAAAAGCAATATCGCAATACTATCATCAGACAAATTCATTTGAAAAATTAATCCTTTCCTGCAGTTGAAGCAAGAGCATATGGATAGATGTATTTTGCACCTGCTTCCTTTAGTATTATACCACAAATTGTTAATGTCCATTTTGAATCAAACATATCATCAACAAGTAAAATACATTTATTTTGTATATCAATTGAATTATTAAAAACAAAACAATCGCAAATATTATTATATTGTTGTGCCGAATTTTCCATTTCTTTTTGTGGTAATGTTTGTTTGGTTTTTATTATTATATCCTCACAAGGGATATTAAACTTTAAAGCTAGACGTTCTGCAAATTCTTTTACTAAATGGGGTCTATTTAATGATGGAACATATGCCACTATATCAAAAGGTCGTTCAAATTTTTGTTTACATAATAATTGAAAACTTGCGTCCACTAATGTATCATCAAAATATTCATCAGTGTATTTACCTCTTTTTATTAAAGCTCCCCATCCAGAATCTCCATAAGAACAAAGAGCATAACCAACTTCATTTCTAAGATTTGAAGGGATATTTTTATTATTTGGATATTTAGTTCTTGGTTCAATTACAATAAATTGTTGTTTTAAATACTCTTGAGCTCTTTTTTTTAATGAAATATCAGTTACTGTTTCTGAAAATTTCGGAGATGCACAATTTGCACATTTACCACATTTCTTTATATATAAATCATTTAAACATTTTGATATAAATTCCATATAACAGGATTTTATTTGTGTATATTCTTTTATTTCCATTAATTCTTTATAACGATCATTAGTTATTTTATTTTTTCCTTCAATATTACATTTCCATTCATTAGGAGTTCTTGAATAAAATGCTTTATCTTTGGTGATTATATTTGAAATTTCTAAAAATTTTAAGCACTGTTCTACTTTGTTTTTTCTTAAATTAACTTTTTCTAAAATTTCAGATTCTTTTATTTCAGATACATTTTCTATTATATTTAATACTTTTTGCATCTCTTGAATATTAGGGAATGCTGTATTTATAAAATAGTTTTGAATTTCATCATCCTCTTTACCTGTTAATAGAATTGCAAAAGCCTCATCTAGTTGTCTGCCTGCACGACCTATTTGTTGGTAATATGCCAATAATGAACCTGGTCGTTGATAATGTATTACAAATTTTATATCAGGTTTATCATAGCCCATTCCTAATGCTACTGTTGCAACAATAACTTTGAACTTGTTATTATAAAAATCATTTTCTACTTCTAACCTGTTTATTGAACTGCTACTATAGTATTTTTCTGCAGATATTCCATTTATATTAAGCCATTCACATACTATATCGCAATCTCTTTTTGTCAAACAATAAACAATACCAGAGCCTTCAATTTTACGAATGTTTTCAACTAGCCATGCTAATCTGTCTTCTTGTTCTGCTAAATTAATTACTTGAATATTTAAAGATTCTCGAATTAACGGACCTCTTTGAATTTCGGTATCTTTTCCAAGTTGGGAATGTATATCTTCAATAACTCGATTGTTTGCTGTGGCAGTAGTGGCTAAAATAGAAACATCTTTTGGTAATGTTTCAATAAATTTATTTATTCTTAAAAAATCTGGTCTAAAATCGTGACCCCACTCAGAAATACAATGAGCTTCATCTATAACAAACAAAGGAATACTACTTTGAATAGAAGATAGTATTTTATCTATAATTTCTCTGTTTCCTAATTTTTCAGGAGTAATTGTCAGAATATCACATTGATTGTTTTGTAATTTTTCATAAACACTTTGCCATTCGTTATTGTTTTCACTATTAATTGAACATATTTCTAAATCTAAAGCTTTAGCATTTTCTGCTTGGTTTCTTATTAAAGATATTAAAGGGCTTATCAATATTGTTGGTCCATATCCTTGTTCACGTAAAATTTTTGTAGAAAAGAAATAAACAAGACTTTTTCCCCATCCTGTTTTCTGAACCACAAGAATTCTTTTTTGTTCTAAAACAGATAATATTGCTTCTAACTGACCTTGTTTAAACTTTGCGTGGTCTCCATAATATTTTTTTAATAAATTTTCTGCCTGTTCTTTATAATTCATTTTACCTTTATATTTTTGAGCTTTATATGTTTTGCAAAATATTATTTTCTAAATCTTGAATATTATAAACCGTATCCAAAACATCAAAAGTTTCTTCAAGATTGTTTCTTGCACTATTCCAACCGCAGCCATCAGTGAACCAGATAAATGTTACCCCATCTATTGTTGCAACTTCTTGAGCTAGTGTTTTATAACTTCTTGCTGTTTCATTTAATTTTGAGCCTCCACTAGCATAGAAATTGGTTTCAATTACATAAATTTGTTTATCTGTTTTTATTACAAAATCAAAACGTTTTTCCATTTTACCTTGATTAGAAATCGCTGATAAATTTACATTCCATTTTTGCTCAATTTCATGTATATACATTTCTTTAAAGTAATTTTGCCCCTTAACGAAGCCTGCTTTTTGAATATAACTTTCAACAAGATTTTCCATTAAATGTCCGCCACGATTTTTACGAGCATTAGAATCTAAACCTGTTTCAACACCTGTTGCATAATCTACTAAATTATTTACAATATGGTTTTGTAGCAAGTCAAAAAGCTTTGTTTTTCTCATAAACATTTTGTATTCTTCAATAGAATTATTCATTTTCTTGAATGAAAAATTATACTCACCATCCTTATCTATTGTATATATTTCATTAGCCCTAACAGCTAAAAGTAAAGGAATACATTTTAAAGTTTCCGGATATTTTTTTATAATGTTTTCAAAATCTTGTTCAATATTTTTTGAACCTACTAAAGAGTTCAAAATATTTAGCTCAACTTTCACTTCATTAACATTTTTGTTAATTTTATCAAAATCTGCATAATAACAATAGTCAGCTATACATGTCCTAAATGTTGATAACCATTTTTGAAAATCTCTAAGCACAAATTTCTTCCTCATTAGTGATGTGTTGCAGTTGATACCATTTGGTAAATACTTGTATCGCAATTTTGTAATTGCTCCAATAAATTTTTAAACATAAAAGCTTGTTCGTAATTCGTTTTTTCTTGTAACATTAATAACCTTGCTAATAGCATTAAAAAATTTAAACTATATTCCCCTTTATCATTTAAATCTTTTAAATCAGAAAATTTATCTTTTTGGCTTGTTAACAATGTATCAATATTCAGCATTGTTATACGTTCTTCTTCCGATTTTATTGGCTTTGTAGTATTCCAAAGATTAATTAATATATCCAAAAATTTCTTTGTTTTTTCTGGCTCTTGTTTCATTTTTATTAAGATATCAACAGCCCAATGTATGTGTTTTGGCGTTCTTATATTTGACCAACGACCATTTTCTAACTGTCTATATTTTATTAATATATCATATTTACTAAGATTTCCTTGGTATGCAGCTAAAATATATTTCCCGTTTATTCTCTCTGCAAAGAGTGGTGTCAGGTATCTGTCCTCTCCACGTACTTTATGTGTCATAAAATCTTTTAAGTCAATCGATTCTTCCATTTTAATAATTCCTCACTAAAACTTCTGTAATTTTACCTCTACCATTAGCATTAGCGTTTACTGCCCTAGAAGCAAAAACCTTTTTTATTTCATAATTCGCATATAATTCATTTACTAATTTAGTATCAGAATTAGATAGCATAAACATTACACCTCTAGAATCCAATTCATCGCAAACCTCTCTCAGCTTAAATTGCATATCTAAATCAAAACCGTCCTTTGTGTATGAAGTAAAACTAGAAGTCTCATTTAATGGAACATAAGGTGGGTCAAAATAGACAAAATCACCTTTTTTGACTTTCTCTAAAATCGCTGAAAAATCAGCACATTTAATTTCAGTATTTTTAAGTAATTTTGAACAGTTTATTAAATTATCCGCATCAACAATTCTTGGATTTTTATAGTTTCCAAACGGGACATTAAATTGTCCTTGAGAATTTACTCTGTATAATCCGTTAAAACAAGTCCTATTTAAGTAAATAAAACGACTTGCCTTTTCTACATTTGAAAGTGTTGAATATTTTTCAGTTCGATCTAAATTTCTTATTTCTAAAAAATATTCTTTTGAAATTTCATGCTTATTTAGATCTGCAATTAATTCATAAACATTATCTCGAACAGTTAAATATAAATTTATCAACTCTTCGTTCATATCTGAAATATAGCCATTTTGTGGTTGCAACTCAAAAAATAGCGCTCCTCCACCTATAAATGGTTCAAAATATCTATTGTAAGACTTTGGCATATTTTTAAGCAGTTCATACATAAGCTGACGTTTCCCACCAACCCATTTAACAATCGGATATGTTTCACTTTTCAATTGTTCTAAAACTACTGCCATACTTTTTCTTTCTTTGAAAATACTTTTTCGAACCTTTTGATTGAAAGGTCTAAATATTCTTTTTCCAAGTCTATACCAATAAATTTCCTATCTAATTCTAAAGCCATTATACCAGTTGTTGAGCTTCCTGTAAAAGGATCGAGAATCAAATCTCCAACATTCGTTGATGCAAGGATTATACGCCTTAACAATTCTAAAGGTTTTTGTGTTGGATGCTTCCCAAATTCTTTTTCATAGTTTTTCGGAGTTCCTATTGCCCAAACTGAACGCATTTGTTTTTCTGGCTTTTTAATAAAATCTTCACCCCAATCGCCATTTTTCATAAGTTCATAATTGAATGTATGCTTTTCCTTATTATCGATTTTTGCCCACAAAAGTGTTTCATGGCTTGCTGTAAAATACCTGCAAGACATATTAGGTGATGCATTTGGTTTAAACCAACAAATATCATTTAGAATTTTAAATCCATTCTTTTGTAAGGCAAAACCACAAGCATAAATAGAATGATAAGTTCCTGAAATCCAGATTGTTCCATTTGGTTTCAAAACTCTTTTGCAGGCTCTTATCCATTTGTTGTGGAATGCAAAATCCTCATCAATTCCTTTACTTTCATCCCACTTGCCTTTATTAACTGAAACTACCTTTCCTGCATGGCAAGTAATTCCACCGTTAGATAACATATACGGGGGATCTGCAAAAATCATATCAACAGATTCTGGAGCTGCTTTGTTTAGAATTTCAATACAATCACCTTGAAATAAGGTTATATCATTCTTTTCATAGACCTTTTGCATGAGATTATTATAATATAAACAGGCAAATAAATCTTTGCATGTAAAGGTTTGTGCTTTATTCATTTCATACCTTAAATTAAATAACAGATGGAACATTATAAAATAAAAATATATGACAAAATAAAAGTTTATATTAAAGACACTTGACAAAATTATACGTTTTTAGTAATTTATTTTATATAGTATAACTATGGAGGTTTTTCCTTGATAAATAACAAGTTTAATTTAGATGATGAGCTATTAAAAACTATTGCAATAAGTATTTCAGAAAGTGTTGGAGTAGATTTTATTCATGCAAGAAAACAATTGGGTACTTTTACTCAAAACAGTTCACCAACTCTAATCTGGGATTTGATAAATTCTAACCTTAAAAAAAGACTTGGCGAAGATTATGCTTGTATTTATAAGAAACAACGAGGAATTTGGGAATTTTTACTGATTGTTGATAAAAAGTCCAAAAAAGTAATAACAATAATGCGTGAAAACCGCCTAAGAGATATTATTACACATCCTTATAAAAATAAAAAACATTATTCGGCTGCTTTGGCTTTATTGAATGGTGCTTTAAAACCCAGACAACGTAAGTTGTTAAATATTCCCCTAAACAGAGAAGATAATGAATTTTTACAAGTATTATCTCGAGAACTTTGCTCTGAAATAGAACAAAATATGCTTGAAGAGAGCTTGTATTGCATTTTATCTTTTAAATCTTCTTCAGGAGCCATGACTGCTTTTAATGCTAATTTTTTAACGAAAAATTTAGAAATTTCAAAAGTTATTCCACTAAATGAATATATGCCAAAGAAAAACTACGATGCGGTTGTTGCGGATACAGAAAAATCGGAAAATATTCAGGATATACCTCTAACATTAAAACCTGCTGCTTACATCAAAAAGCAAGCTAAAGAAGAAATGGAAGCAAAAGAAGCTATTGAAATAAAATCAATACAAAATGAAAATCCTGCGGAAAATACTGCAAATGGAGATGAATAAAAATGTCAAAAAGTTTTAATGGTCAAAGATTAAGACAAGCTCGATTATATAATGGTTTGTCAATAAATGAATTGGCAGATATGTTAAGTGTTACAAAACAGGCAATATCACAGTATGAAACACAGAATGTAACTCCTGAATTTGAAAAAATGCGAATTATAACGGAAAAATTAAATTTTCCATCATCTTATTTTTTTCAAGAAGATATTTATGAGGTAAATACAAAAACGACATATTTTAGAGCTTTATTATCTGCAAATAGAAATGCAAGATTACAACAACAAATTAAACTAAAACACTTGGCAATAATATATCAAGTGTTGAGCAAGTATTTGGAATTTCCTCCTTTAAATATACCTAAAATTGAATATGAAAATAATTTGGACTTTGAACAGATTGCGTTAGATCTAAGAAATTATTGGGGAATTGGTGAAAAACCTATTGATAATATATCCAATTTACTTGAAAGAAACGGAATAATTGTCGCTTCCTATCCTGTAAATCAAGATAATATTGATGCATATAGTCAAAAAATCAAAGTAGAAGGTAGTGACAGATATATTGTTGTACTTTCTAATGACAAGAATTTAGCAGCAAGAAGTAATTTTGACGCAGCTCATGAATTAGGGCATATTTTATTGCATGATTGGAATATTGATTTAGAAGAACTGTCAAGAGAAGATTTTAAGCAACAAGAAAGAGAAGCTAATTATTTTGCAGCTGCTTTTCTATTACCTAAAAATGCTTTTTTACGTGATATAAGTCTATACCCAAGAGATTTGAAATATTATATTGAGTTGAAAAAGAAGTGGAAAGTTTCTATATCTGCAATGCTAATCAGAGCTAATCGTTTGGGTGTTATAACTGATAATCAATATCAATACCTAATGAAACAAATGGCTACAAATAATTGGAGAAAACATGAACCTTTAGATGATATTTTAATAAAACAAGAACCCGTCCTATTAAACAAATCTATTGAAATATTGTTACAAAATAAAATCTTTAATGCCAAAGAATTTATGGAAGAATTAGCAGAAAATAAACTTTCAATGAAACCGGAAGAGGTTGAAATGTTACTTAATTTAGATAAGGGTAGGTTATATTATGAAAATACAATAGATGTTTCTGCTGATATTATCAAGATAAAATCTTTTTATAATAAATGTAATAATAAAAGGGATGATAATGACAAATACTAATACAAATGATGAGGTTAAAAAACCTATAGCTATTTATCGAATTAATACTCAGTTAAAAGATTTAATACAAGAAAATCAAGATATCTGGAATGTATTGCAAAATAAAATAAAAGCAAGCAAATATAATGCAGAAGAAAAAGTTCTTAAAAACGATTTTTTAGCTGGTTATGATAGTAAATGTTATAAACTAACATCCTCAAATGAAGTAAGTTGGAAGAAATATGTAGATAAATTTTTGAAAACTCCATTAAACATACCGAATTCTCATAATAGTAGTTTGCTACTATTAATAAAACCCAAAGAACAAACGGAAGATATATATGCTATAGTATTTGGTAATTTAGCATATTTTGTAATTCAAAGTTATATTGATGTTAATTTTGGTCTAGACATATTGTCTAGAATTATTGAACCAGATTCTAATGTTGTAAAATCTTCTAAAGGTCAGAATGTTGTTGGCTCAACACAGGGACAACTTAGTATATATAGACAATTACACTCGCTATCGGATATAGAAGACTTTGGACGTATATTTCAAGAACTAAATGCTAGTATTAAAAAAGATGTATTAGAAAAATTTGGGATATCTACTGATAAAAATTTTAAAAATTGTTGTGCAAAATCATCTTTTCAAATAAAAACATCAATATTACCCGAAACTATTGAAAAATACATTACAGGATGTGAATATGCTAAAACGTTACCTGCACAATTAATTAATTCTTCAAGAAAATTAGAAGCCAAGAGAGATAGAGAATTAATAGAAAAATTAAAAGAAAAGATTATTAAACAGCTATGGATAAATTTAAATTTAGAAGGCAATATAGATTTATGCCATCGTGAGTTTGATAAATACATAAATGCTGAAAAATATAAATGTTGTTACAAAAAAATAACTAAAGACATAATTTTTGAAACATCTCTATTAGAATTGAAAAATACATTTAATATTCAAGAGAATGATTTTGGGAAATTTTTGCAACTTGCTAAAATAACGAGCTATGATGAGAGTGATAATCTAGTAACTCAAGATAAATTATTAAATCATATATTTATGGAATATGGAGATGGTGCTGGTCAAGATGAACAAAAATATTTTATGTTAAATGGGGATATATATAAATTAGAAAATACTTTTATTGAATCCCTGAATAATAAAATTAAAAATTATAAAAAGAAAAATATATTTATAGATACCCCTAATTTAAAACGATGGGAACGCAATAAACATGAAACAGACTATAATAATTTATTTAAAAATGATGTTAACACGATTGTTATACATCCATATAAACATAAATACATAGAACTCTGCGATTTTATAAAATATGATGATAAAAATTTATACTTGTTCTTTGTTAAAGATGGATTCGAAGGAACAATAAGAGATTTATCTTATCAAATTTTCAATACTGCAAAGATTATTGAAACCGATATTAATTCAGATTGTTCTTTTTTAAAAGGTTTTTATAATGCATTTAAAAAACTTCATTCTACAAACATTATTATCACTCAGGAAGATTTTGTGAATTTATTTAAAACAAAAAACATTAAATACATATTCTCATTCAGAGACAAGAGTAATCGAAAATTAGAGAAATCACCAGAATTATTTGCTTCAAATATTGCAAAGTTTTCACTTATTGATTTGGTTCAAAAAATGAATATGATTGATAATGGTTCTTTGAAAATTCAACAAATAACATCTATTTAGGTAAAAAGTATTAGAATATGAGGTAAGTTGAGATAAAAACTGTAAACAGATTCTATTTTTATAGTAAAAATCCATCTCATAGTTAATTAAATCTTGTTCCGCATGTTAAATTACAGAAGACTACAAATTTTTTCTGGACAACGGCATAGAAGATTTACACAAAGGCAATTTCCCAAAAGCACTGGAGAACATAAACAAATCTCTGGAACTCAAAAACGACTGGGAAATCCCCTATTTTTACCGTGCAGTAGCCCATCAGGCAATGGAAAATTTTGACGAAGCCAAAAAAGATTACGCAAAAGCTCTGGAATTGAATGAAAAAATGACCGATGCCTACTACAACAGAGCCAGAATCATTCTCACAAACAAAACCGCCACAAAAGAAGAAATCCAATCAGCTGTATGCGATTTAGAAAAAGCTCTTGAACAAGACGAAAAATTTATTGATGCAATGTATGCAATAGCTGCCGCACACAAAAAACTGGGGAATTACAAGACAGCACTTGATTATCTGGACAAACTGCTTGCGCTGGAACCCGAGGCTGTCAATGCTCGTGCGTTTAAAAAGCTTCTGCAGCAAAAATATCTTTAATTTATTGCCCGATACCTGATTCATAATTATAATTATTATTAAGTAAAACAGGGGTAATGATGACTGCAAAAAAGTTATACAAATTTTTAATCAGTATTGTTGTTTGTACGGGAATTATTTTTCAATGCGGATGCTCTTCGCTGAATTTCCGTCAGGCATACGACAAAGGAATGCGCTACTACAACGAAAAAAACTATGAAGAAGCAATAATAAGCTTTAACAATGCGCTTAATTACAAACCCGACTCATACAGCACACTCTGCCTGCTCGGTACCAGCTATGCCTACAACAAAGATATAAAAATGGCGGAAAAGACACTCCAGGACGCAATAAAACTATTCCCCAACGAATGGAATGCCTATGTGCTGCTCGCTGATATAAAACGAACCCAAAAAGACTACGAGGTAGCCATCGATTATTACGAAACAGCTGTTACTCTGGAATCAATGGGCGGCAAAGAAAAAATGTATTACAAAAAACTGTTAAAACAAATACGTACAGAACAGGCTGCCTACTCAATGCAAGACCCCGTTGCAGAACAAAAATCACGTGAAAATTTAAAAAGTGAAATAGTAAACACCTACACGGGACAAAAAGCAGAAAAAGAAACTCCAGCCCAAACAGGTGAAATAAGTCTGATTCTCGATGCAAAAAAATGGGAAAAAGCTCTTGAGCAAAAAGATGACAAATCAAAAATAACAGAATACGGTCTGAAAGGCGAAGATGTCAAAAACTTTAAATGGACACAGCTTGTTACAACACAGTATTTTGTTATTTCAGACGAATTTAAGACCACACTCGATGAATATTACAACACCCATATAGGGGCAATAGAAGCTATTGCAAAAAATTCAAACAAACCCTTTGAAAAGAAAATAATTTACCAGACAAAAAACGAAATCCTCTACGAGTGGAAGTTTGATAATGCGAAAGAAGCAGAAATAGCAAGAATCGTCTACACGCCAAAAGGTATTTATCACATACATTTTGCAAAAAAAGGCAGCTTTACAAACGAAGAAAAAGCAAAATATATTGACATGCTAAAAACTGCAGGTCTTCGCTAAATTTTTCATATTGTCAACTGACACCGGCTGCAGACAACGCCGCCGTGCAGCTGCAACAAAAACAGGCAAAAAAAAACCTGAGGCAATCTCAGGCAAAACTAGACTAATAGGGAAAACTCCATAAATCTCCAATATTAACACCCTGGTTATAGGGGATTTTAATCTTACTAAACTTATCTTATATGCATCATAGCTTTATTTGCTACAGCTATCATCTGCATAGTCTTCCAAAAATCTTCTGGATCAAGAGATGATCTGTCATCGAGGTTTACGGTAACTTTTTCTGCATACATTTGAGCGAGTTTTTTATCGATTGCATTTGTAGGACAGATTGCCATTTCGTTTACCTCGTTAATTACATCACTTACATATATATAAAGTATTTAAAATTTATATAATTTCAGTTTTAAGATTTTTCGTTACATTTGTTAACATTAAAACAAAAAACAGACGGTATCTGCAATACCGCCCGTTTTATAATTTTATATAATCAACTGACAATTTATTCTGCCAAATCATTTATACACTTGCTGGAATCAGCGTATTCGTGAACCTTTTTGGTGGTAATACGCTTGTTGTTCAAGCATGCAGAACCTGCAACGCAGCCGCCCTCGCAAGCCATAATCTCAACAAGGTTGCCCTCAGGACACTGGCCTTTTTTAGCCCAGTTTTTGAGGTCACGCACGGATTTTGGATTCAACCCGTTTACACAGGTCGGGAACAATTCCGGAAAATCCTTCAATGCCACTTTGACAGACTCTGCAACTCCGCCTGTAATAGCAAAGTTGCGGCCTTCTTTTGATGCTTCGCTGGCAAATTGATAATCGTCGCAATTTGCAACTTCAATGCCTCTTGCAACAAACAAGGCACCCATCTCCTCAAAGTTCATTACCAAATCCGTGTATTCGTCTTTTTGGGCTTCTTTTCTTTTTGCCACACAAGGCCCGATGAACACTGTTACGGAATCAGGATACTTTTTCTTCACAATCTCTGCCGTATAATGCATCGGAGTTCTTGTTTCAGAGCGGAAAGGTTTCATTTCTGGAATGTGTTTTTCAACAAGCTCGTTGTAAGCTGCACAACAAGATGTTGTCATAAACTCATCGCCTTTTTCCATACGTTCTTTAAAATCTACAGCTTCTGTTCTTGCAGTGGTGTCAGCACCCTGAGCCACTTCAAAAACTTCTGAAAAACCGCAATCAACAAGAGCCTGTGCAATCTTGTTTATAGAAACAGGCAGCTGGCCGACGACAGCAGGTGCGAGCATTGCAATAACCTTTTTGCCGTCACGCATAGCCTTCAACACGTCTATTATCTGGCTTTTTTCATGTACGGCAGCGAACGGACAAGCTCCTACACATGCACCGCAGCTGATACATTTGTCAAAGTCAATAACGGCATGTCCCATTTCGTTTTTATGGATTGCACCAACAGGGCAGGCGTCTTCGCAAGGGACTTTAAGTTTAACGATTGCGCTGTAAGGACAAACCTGTATACACATACCGCAGTTTTTACATTTGTCGCCGTCTATAACTGAACGTCCGTCTTTTATTTGAATAGCACCGAATTTGCAGGTAGAAACGCAAGGTCTTGCGACACAGCCCTGACACAATTCAGTAACATAAACACGGCTCGGTACACAGCCTTTGCATGCTGCATCCACAACAGTAAGAATTTCGCCTTCGGGTTTTTCTCTTTCCATTGCCTGTTTAGAATATTCATTCAAAGAGATCATTTCATCATCAGTTTCGATGCTGCAGCCCAGACCGGCAATTGCTCTTTGACGCAAAATAGCTCTTTCCTTATAAATACAACATCTATAAGGAGCTTCGCCGTTTTTCGGGCGCATCTGGAAAGGCAATTCTCTAACACTGCCCATTTCCTGATTGATAAAAGCCTTTATTAATCTGACTAATACTTCTCGTTTTAGGTGGGTTGTATTACTGTTATCCATTTAATTTACTCTCTATTGCTTTCAATACTTTCTCAACTGTAGCCTCAGAGATTATCTCGCCGTCAATTTTGACAAAGGGAGCTTTCATGTATGTTGCATTTTTGCACAAATCCAGACAGGTATGGGCTTTTACTTCGACCTTATTTTTGTATTGAGGCGGAATAAAAGATTCCAGCTCCTGCAGTTTTGATGCGCCCATTACAAAACATGTTGTTCCAAAACATAATTCAACCAATACTTTTGAAGTATTTTCCATTTAATTCTCCCTTTATATCAGATAAACTTGAGGTTTACCTTTTTAATATAACGTCCTGATAAAATTTTTTCCAGCTGTTTTACAACATTTTTACGAATACCCAATTCCAAAGGCAAATCAGGGTCATAATGCGCCTGATTTAAAGTCGAACCTATCATAAACTCTATGACGTCAGAATCGAGCAAAAGTTCAATAAGCCTGCCCGCTGCGTCGTCAGGCCACCTGTCATAGCCCTCGTTTAAGTATTCCAGCACCTTTGTCAGGGTCAAGATACCTTCTGTTATCAAATCAACACCGTCCATGTGAGAACATGCCGGCAGCGACCCTTTGTTATATTTTTCCGTAGTAATTTCACGGTGCAGCTCTCTTGCCAGAATATTTGCAGTAGTACCGCCCACAATAGCTTTTTTGCCTTTAAAATCATCAAACATCTTTGCATACTCGCTGTCCCTGTCCTGACGGTATGGCGGGCCTGTAAAGATAAGGAGCTTTCTCGGTTTTCTAAAATACAAAATCAAAGCGGAAACATCGTCTTTTGCCTTTCTTTCCGGCTCTTTTCTAATAGCTTCTTTAACAATTTCATGCGCAAGGTGGCTGCTTGAGATAGTGGGGTTTCTTTTCAATTCTTCGGAAACATAATTAATAAGCCCCTCTCTTCGCCAGCCGAGCTTGTATTCATCAGTACCCATGCCTGACTGCGTAACTCCGTCGGAGCAAAAGACGAGTCTGTCTTCAGGCTCGAGTTTAAAGTTGTAAAGGTGCATGTGCCTGTTTGTAAACTTTTTGGACGTAATCACCCTCGGCGTATGCTCCACGACCTCTCCATTTCGGAAATGGATAAAATCAGGGTTGCCCTCTTCCACTATTCTGATGTTTCCGTCGTCCATGCACTCAAAAGCAGAAAAAGTAGCATAGCTGATTTTGCGCACCTGACACACCGGCAGAGAGTTCATGATTACCTCTGTTGCCTTCAGGATGTCTTTACCTTCTTCTATAAACTTCAGAATCATAGTAGCAGTCATTGTAGCGAGGATATCAGCCTTAATCCCGCTGCCCAGACCGTCAGACAGCACTGCCAGCAGCCTGCCCTCGTCCGTAAATCTTCTGGATTTAAAGCAGTCGCCAAAGGCATTTTGTCCGTCTTTTTTCTGCTGAAAGCAGTCTATGTCTACAAAAAAAGATTCTTCTGGCATTATCTGTTACCGGTTTTCCATTCTTTATTTAAACTCCTGCTCTTCTTCGTCAGGAGTTTCTTCATACCCCTGCGCAATCTGGCTCAGCAACAGCTCTGTGTCTACCATGTGTTCGCCGAGCAAGCAGGCAATATTCTGTACCGTTGCAATATTTTTTTCTATAACTTCGTGTGCTTTTTGTGCAATTTGTTCACGTTTCATTTCCGTCTGTGTAACATCAGTGATAACAGCACCAACGATTTTGTTTCTTTCAATTTCAAAAACAGCTATGTCATACAGATTTTTGTCAACGAGATAGCGTTCTTTGTGAATATCTTTTCCTGATTTTAGCGAACGTTTGAACAAATCAGTAAACGGCACAACTCTATCCAGCGCACCGCCTGCCAGTCCTTCCGGTCTGCCTTTAAATATCTCGAGCAAATCCGGAGCAAACATTCTGACAAAAGCCTCGTTTGTTTCAATGATTCTCAAATCCTGATCTGCCATAACTATAGCAGAAGGCATGGAGCGAAGCATTGCACTGGCTTTTCTTATAGCGAGTTTACGCATATAAGAAACACACATGGAAGGTTCCGCATCACCTGACAACAGAGCCTCTGCCAGCTGTCTGCAGGTATCATATCCGCAGCCGCCGCAGTTCAATTCATCTTCTATACCGTGTTTGCCGATACTTGCCATTGCCTCTGCAATCTGCTCCGGCGTATAGTGGCGGTTGTTTTGCGGTCTTTCTTTATATTCTTTTTCTACAACGACCTCGGGTTCTGACGGGATATCATCTCTCAATTTTACTGTACGAAGAATATCCGTCATAGCCAGCACGCCCGGTTTTGATGAATCCATACAAGGGCCGTTGGCACAGCCGCCAGGACATGCCAGAGCCTCTAAAAATATCGGTCTGTCTATTTTTGCAGGGTCAAGATTCTGCAAAGAATCTCTAAATGCAGGGATAGAACTAATGCTGACCAGCTGGATATCTTTAGCACAGCCGGAGAGCCTTATTGTTTTGTTCATCCCGCCTTCTATCGGATAATAAGCCCCTTCGTAAGCTTTTTTGGGAACAAATTTTACTTCTTCCTCCGCTTCCAAATCAGCCGGCTTTATATTCTCCTGCTCAAACCACTGCGAAGCCTCATGGAAAGTCAACGACACATCAATGAGTTCCGGATTTCTGTCAGCTTCGTTTTTCTTTGCAATACAAGGCCCGACAAAAACAACACCGATATCATCACCGTAACGTTTTTTCAAAAGCTTTGCATGGGTCATTGCAGGCGAACCCACAGGGGTAATGAATTTTGTATATTCGGGCATATATAGCCTTACATAATCCACAATAGCAGGGCATGCGCTCGATATATGGATTTTGTGTTCTCTTTGGGACAGTATTTTTGTCACCTCAATAGAAACTTCCTGTGCGCCCAGAGCAGTTTCTGACACGCCCTCAAACCCGAGCCTTTTAAAAGCCGTAATCAGCTGTTCCTGTGTACATTTCCAGAACCCAGCCCAGCTCGGAGCAATAGAAACAAACACCCGTTTTTTGGCTGTCAGGACAGCTCTTGCTTTGTTTATATCATTTCTGATTTTTTTAGCTTCCGAAGGACAAACCAGCACGCAATGCCCGCAGGCTATACATTTTTCCGGTATTACGGAAGCATGCCCGTTTTCTATACGGATAGCCTTCATGCTGCACTGACGTACACATTTGTAGCAGTCCACACACTCATTTTTGAGTGTATAAATAGGATACTGTGTATTCATTTATAACCCCTTTAATTGTCGATAGATGCAGGATTTTATAAATATTTTTTGAGAATAGCTTCCAGTCTTACGGGAGAAGCAGCCTCGCAGTTTTCCCCGTTGATGATAACATTAGGGCCTACTGCACAATTGTTTTCGCATCTTGAACCTACTACATCAATCTTTGCATCAAGACCGTGTTCTTTAACAAAGTTTTCGATAAAATCGAGGTTTGCTGCGTTGCCTCTGGCAAAACATGAACTGCCCATACACACTTTAATCGTAATAGTTTTTGTTTTTTCTTTTTCCATTTTCCTACTTAATCCTCATTAGGTTTTTATGCAGTTATCGTGAGAAAATTCACCAATACCAACAATATTTTAAGTTATTTATTTTATATAGTCAACAGAATAGATTATGATATCGGGGTTTTTAATCGTGATTTTTTTCTTGATTTAGTATATAATTTGATTAATATAATTTCTGAATTTGTGCAGAGTTTTTAACAGAGGTTAAAATTTATGAGCAAAAATATCCCTGAAAAAGTATCAAACAGACTGACTCTATACCACAGCATTATGGTGGAATACATAGAAGAAGGCATAGAAACAATCTCCAGCCCGCAGATTGCACAAAGGCTGGGCATTGACGACTCTCAGGTAAGAAAAGACTTCAAACTCCTGAACAATGCAGGAAAATGCAGGGTCGGCTATCTCGTAAAAGACCTCAAAGATTCTATTGAAAAAACTCTCGGGTTTGCAAAAACAAAAGATGCTTTTATTGTGGGTGCAGGCCACCTAGGGCTTGCTCTGGCAAAATATGACAGTTTTAACAGCTACGGGCTGAATATTCTTGCTCTTTTTGACAATGACCCGCAAAAAGTTGACATGCAGGTCAACAACAAACAAATTTTTCATATCTCAAAACTGCCGAACCTTGTGGAAAGGCTGGGCGTTGAAATAGCTATTTTGACGGTACCAAGACAATATGCACAGGCTGTTGCTGATTTTTTAATAAACTCAAACATAAAATACATCTGGAACTTTACACCTGCGGTGCTTAAAGTTCCGCCAACAGTAAAGGTCTGGAACGAAAATCTGATGGGCAGCTTTTTACAATTTGCCTGCAAAGACATTATTTAATATAGTCAACTGACTCCGACTACTTACAGAACCTGTGCAATTGGCAAGTCCGTTTTGTTAAACAAGTTCGGCACAGGCAACAGCGAAATCAGACGGGGCATTGCCCCTTGTGAACGGAAACGTTCAGTTTTCGTGAACGTCTGATTTCAAGACTGTCCATGGGGTCACTTCACAAGCTACAAGCAAAGCCGCCTCAGACAAATTTACAAATTTTCCTCAAAGAGGTTGAAGTCTTCTGCATTGACCTCTCTTAAAAAATCTATCCAGTCCGTATAATAATCTGCCAGAGCAGCGTCATATCCGGCAAGAATCTCCCTGTACGATTCTTCCATTACAATGACAGAGGTCAAATCTGCCTTGCCGTCCTGGTAATTTTTCTTTGAAATTTTTATCAGCTCTTCAGAATCTTTCACGAGTTTATTTTTATAAAAAATCAAATTTGCCTGAGAGGTCAAAAGCCTTTCATAAGCAGTATTCAAATCCTTAAGAGCCTTGTTTTTTGCGGATTCGTATTTTATTTGCGCCTGCTCTATCTGTAGTTTTGCATTTTTTATTTCTGGTTTGTAAGAATACAACAAAGGCAAATTCATCAACGATGCACCTATATATGCGCCCGATTCATACTTTCCGGAATCCGCATGGGAAGAAGGCAAAAAAGAATACCCGCCCGCAAGCTCCAGATTGGGAACCTTTTGTCTTGATACCACGGTCAGATTTTTCTGTGCTATATCAATCTCCTGTTTTGCAGCCTTGATATCCAGTCTTTTTTCTAGTGCTTTGGCTGCTATTTTATCAAACTCAGGCAGTTTTGTATTGAAATCAGGTGTTTTTAGTGCGATAAAGACAGTTTCCCCGGGGAGCATATCCTCTTTTGTGTCATAAATTACATCGCTGTCTTCTTTTATATTCAAAGCTTTATTAAAATCATTTCTGGCTGCCTGCAGCGCACTGCGGGCGATATTTACCTTTGCAGCAAGTTTATTCAGTGCAATTTGCGCCTGCAAAACATCTGTCTGAGATGTTTTTCCCGATTCAAAACGCTTTTGTGCAGCACGTGAAAGCTCTTCCAAAACAGTCTGCTGTTCTTTGAGGTCATTCAAGATTGTTTTTGCACAGACCAAATCCACATAAGTTTCTCTAACATCCATCTCAAGAGTAAACTCTGACATCTTTACTTCGATTTCTTTTTTATAAAGCTCGGATTTTGCCAGTTTTTTTCTCGGAGAACGTTTGCCCAGCTCGACGACATCTCTCAGTCCTATCTGCTGCGGCTCGCTTCTGCCCGCTGTTCCGAGGTTGTAAAAGAAATTGAATTCCGGATTTTGCAGTCTGTTTGCGATTTTTACGCTGTTTTTTGCAAGCTCCACATCTATTCTTTGCGACTGCAAATCAAGATTGTTAGACAAAGAGAGCTGTATTGCGTCTTCCAGGTCAATTTTCTTTATTTGCGCAGCAAAAGCACCTGCGGCTGTATTTGCCAACAGGAAAATAACTGTCACTGCTCCTACAAAAATTTTCCGGCTCAAAAACATTTAAAACCCTTTAAAATCAGAACTCTACAAGAATACTTTAAATCAAGTATTTTACACAGTCAACTGACTCCGCTTCGAGATTTTACGACTTTTTATGTATTCTTTTTTTTCAAAAAAAGTGTTATAATCCCGATAATAAATATTATTAAATTAAAAAACCCCATTAAAATAAAAAAGTTTGGAAAGGACTGAGTATGAAACAAGATTGGAAAAAGATTAATGCTACTTTGCTGCTGTGCGCATTCATTTCTTTTAACAATTTGAGCTGCACTACGCTTGCACAAGAACAGGTACAACAACCTGCTGCCGAGTCACAATCACAAAACACAATATACAAAGGTTCTGTTCAATCCACAATAGAACACTTGCCAAATTACAGAAAAACAGAAATCGATACAGTTAATATATCAGCCAACAAAGCAACCATTAACAAAGGTAACGTTATAAAAATCGCTTTTGCACAGCATTTTTCCACAAAAACAGCTAAAAAAGGCGACAGAATAACATTTGTGCTGAAAGAATCTTTAAAAACCATAGAAAACAGAGTCCTTCTTCCGGAAGGAACAAAAATAATAGGTACAGTAGAAGAAGTTATCCCGTCAAAAATATGGAACAGAAACGCACAGGCACTCATCAGTCTGAATGACGTAATACTGCCTGACGGAACAACAGGCACCCTCTCTGCTAAAGTACACGCAAAAAATGCTATGCTAAAACGCTCCGGATGGGCTGCAACAGGCAAAGCTGCTTTGTGGACTGTAGGTCTGTTCGGTGTAGGTGCCGGTGTAGGTGCAGCTATCGGTGCTGCTGCCAGTGCGGTAGGTACGGGCTGTCTGGCTATAGGTATGCCGGTTGGCGGCGGTGTCGGTTTGATTACAGGCTCGCTCACAAAAGGGCTGAACTACAAAGCAAAACCGGGCAAAACTATCTATATTGAACTTACTGAAGACTTAGACATATCTTACTAAAAAGGAACAAAAATGACTGACAATTTAAATTTTATAAAATGCCCTGCCTGCGGCACTTTGATGAAAAAAGTATTTTTAGAAGACCAGAACATCCTTGTAGACATCTGTCTTGACGGTTGCGGCGGTATCTGGCTGGACAACAGAGAACTGGCCAAAGTTGATGAAAAAGATGAAGACATTACCCCCATAAATGAAGCTCTTAAGGGTAAAACCTTCATAGATGTAGACACTACGGCAGAAAGAATCTGCCCTATCTGCAACAAACCCATGGTCAAAAACCACGCAAGCGGCGAAAAATGGGACATTTGTATTGACGAATGTTATCATTGCGGCGGAAAATTCTTTGACAGAAACGAGCTGGAAGCTATAAGAGACCAGTACGACTCTGATGAACAAAGACTGGCTGATGTAAAAGAGCTGATACAACACTCTGAAAAGCTGGAAAAGATTTTTCAGGAGCTGTTAAAAAAAGAAGCCCTGTAATTGTACAGCCTCTAAAAATATGCTAATATAGCTCTATGAAAAAGCTAACGCAAAGTCAGGAAGATTACTTAGAAACAATCTATATAGAAACCCAAAAAAACGGTTGTGCCAAAGTTACGGAAATAGCAAAAATTCTTGATGTAAAAAAAGCTTCTGTCACAGGGGCCTTGAGCAGTCTGAAAGAAAAAGGACTGATAAACTACGCCCCCTACTCTCCGATTACCCTGACAAAAGAGGGCATAAAAACAGCAGAAAAAATTCTTCTGCGTCACGAGGTTATGACAAATTTCTTTAAAAACATCCTGCACCTCTCACAGGAAGAAGCTGCCCAAAACGCCTGCAGAATGGAACATATTATGAGCGAAGAAATGTTTAAAAGAATCCACACTTTCTCGCATTTCATACAGGATTATTCAAAAGAAAACAAAGATTTTGAAAAAAGAATACAGCTTCTTTATAAATAACAAACAGCCTCTTTCACTTCATTTCTCTTTATTTTTCTCGTTGTTGTTTTGGGAAGCGGTTCTTTACTTACAAAAATATTCACAGGCCTTTTGTAAGGAGCAAGCCTCATACAGGACTTTTTCACTTCAGAGCGCACAATTTTGTCCAGCGTATCATCATTATCCGCCTCGTCCAGAAGGTTCTGAGCCGGCACAATAACAGCCACTATCTCCTCGCTGCCTTCTTTTGCACCCGTTGTGTGAGAAGCACCAAAAACGCATACTTCAGAAAAATTACTGTTCTGCTCCAGCACGGCTTCTACTTCTTCAGGGAAAACCTTTTTCCCGCCGGATAAAACAATCATATTTTTTATACGGCCTGTAATATGTATATGCCCGTATTTATCAATATCAGCAATATCTCCTGTATGCAGCCATCCGTCTTTTGACAAAACCGATGCTGTCAATTCAGGCCTGTTGTAATACCCCTTCATGACAGAAGGCCCCTTTATCAAAAGCTCGCCCGTTTCTTCATCAATTTTTGCCTGCACACTTTTTAGCGGACGGCCGACAGAGGCAATATCCTTTGTTCTGTCATAATTTACACTAATAACAGGGCTTGTTTCAGTCAGGCCGTAGCCTTGAAAAACTCTTATCCCGATTCTTTCAAAAAACTCTCCGACAGAAACATCCAGCGGCGCACCGCCTGAGATACATCCGTAAAAATTCCCGCCGAATTTTTTATGAATCTTTTTAAACATAAATTTTCGAATAGGATAAAAAGGGATATATTTTGAGATAAACAATAAAGAATAAAACAAAGAGCTTGCTATCTTGCCCGAGTTTTTGACTTCTGATTCAATACCCGCTTTTAAAAGTTTTAAAAACGCAGGCACAACTATCATAAAGTTAACATTTTTTTCCTGCATGATAGAAAGGATATCTTTTGGTTTCAAAGACTTTGTATAATAAATAGACAACCCCCAGCTCAATATCATAGAAAACCCGACCGTAAGCTCAAAAAGATGGTTCATAGGCAAAATAGAAAGTATGGTAGAAATATTTTTGCGGCCGAAAAATCTCCTGTACAAATCCGACAAATCATCGAGCTGTGTAAGCATATTATTAAAAGAAATTTCCACACCCTTTGGTGAGCCTGTTGTCCCCGATGTATAGATAATTAAAGCCGTAGCCTTATTGCTTCTGTGACGCCACTTTGCCTCATAATTGTCCGCCATATCACAAACTGCCATCACATCAGGCTCGCTGCACTCATCCAGACAGACAACATACTTTATGGATTCGACTTCCTTTTTCAACTCCAGAGCTGTTTGGACAAAATCCCTCGAAACAATCATCACAGAAGGCAGGCAATCTGACAAAATAGATTTCAACTCATATTTTGTAAGTTTTATATCAAGAGGCACAGTAACAAGCCCCGCAAGAACAGAAGCAAAAACGCCCGCACCGAATTCCGGACGGGATTCTGACAGAATTGCAAGTTTTTCGCCTTTTAAAAGCTTCCATTCATTAATAAGATGACAGGCTATTTTTCGTGACAGGCGGCCTATACCTTTGTAGGTATATTCATTCCAGCCGTGTGCCGTTTTTATCCCCAAGGCTGTTCTGTTTTCATAATCTTCTGTTTTGTTTTCCAAAAACAAAAGAATATTTCTCGCAGCTCTCTGCTGCCTTTTTCCATCAGAAAGTTTTTTCAAGACCATTTAATTTTCCCCAGATATTTCATATAGTCAACTGACTCCGCCAACTCTTGTTTTTTTCACAAGCTAAAAGCGAGGCCGACTCAGACAACATTATAAATTACTCTAAAGATTTATCAATTTTTGGCAGTTTTTTGTTTTTTGTATTTAACCTTCTGGAAAAGGAAAATCAAAGGCACAAGCAGCACGAGCATTGCCGCATAAATCTTAAAACAATCCATATAAGCCATCAAAGTTGACTGCTGTATAAGCTGATTGTATGCGACAACATTAGCCTTTGCAGAAGAAAGAGCAGCCCCTGACATAGAAGCGATTCCGCCTTGCAGTGCGTTCAATTTTTCCACAAAACCGCTGTGAGAATAGGTCAAATTCCTTATCAAATGTGTCTGATGCACCTGACTCATACGTGAAACCATTGTAGAAACAGCTGATGTACCGATAGCACCGCCCACGCTTTTTGCAAGGTTAAACACCCCTGTTGCGTTTGTCATTTGATTATTTTTTAAAGTAACAAAAGCTATTGTCATAAGAGGAATCATAACAAGCGAAAAAGCAGCCCCGCAAACAACATTAGGCACAATAATATTGGACATTGATATTTGAAGATTCAAAGTCCCGAACATTATATTGGACAATGCCAGAACAAGAAGCCCGACCGCAATGACCCATCTTTGGTCTACTCTGTTTGCAAGAAAAGCGCAAATAACAAGCCCTGTCAAAGACCCGAAACCTCTCGGGCTGATAGCCAGACCGCTCAAAGTAGCCGTGTATCCCATCAACTGCTGCAAGAACAACGGCAAAATAGCCAGCGTTGAGTACAGTACAGCACCTATTATAAAATGCAAAAACGTACCTATTGCAAAGTTTTTATCCTTAAACACCTTTAAATCAACAATAGGCTCTTTTATAATCAATTCTCTGACAACAAAAGCTATAAAAGTAACAGCAACTACCGCAGCAGACCATCTGACCCAGCTTGCGCCGAACCAGTCGTTTTTTTGCCCGTTATCAAGTATGATTTGCAAGACAAAAAGCCATACTGTCAAAAGGATAAATCCCCAGTAGTCCACAGACTGGACTTTTCCTTTTTTTGCATACGGAGGGTCTTGTATAAATTTTTGAATAAGCCATAAAGAAATAAATCCTATAGGCACATTTATCAAAAATATCCAGTGCCAGGAATAAGTATCCGTAATCCATCCGCCCAGAGTCGGCCCGATAATAGGGGCAAATATTACCCCGAAGCCGAACACAGACATTGCCACGCCTCTTTCTTCAGGCGGAAATTCTTCCATCATAACAGCCTGAGAAATCGGCATAATAGCACCGCCGCCTATACCTTGAATAACACGTGCAAAAATAAGCATTGTCATACTGGTAGCCATACCGCACAGGGCAGAAGCTATTGTGAACAAAAAAGTAGACAATAACAAGAAATTTTTACGGCCCATAAGAGTTGAAAACCATGCGGTAGACGGGATGATTACCCCGTTTGCAACCAGATAACTGGTCAATACCCATGTGGATTCATCTCTTGTAGCAGAAAATGACCCTGCTATGTGAGGCAAGGCCACGTTTGCGATAGAAGAATCCAGTACAACCATAAAGATTGTAAGCATTACTGCTCCGGCACTGAGCCATGGATTCCTCTTTTCTTGTATTTCTTCTATAACACCTTCGTTACTCATGTTCGGTTTTTATTTTGAATTTTAAATATTTCATATAGTCAACTGACTCCGACTACTTGTAGAACCTGTGCTTTTGGCAAGTCCGTTTTGTTAAACAAGTCCGGCACAGGCAACAAGTGCATGGGGTCACTTCCGCAAAATGCTAGACTTGGCGTCACTCGCACTCCGTGTACACTTCTACAAGCGAAGCCGCCTCAGACATTTTTAGTTTTTATTTTACGTAGACTTTCGGCACAACGCTCATACCCGGTTCGATACTGTATTGCGGCTCAATTTTTGAGGTGAATACAATCTTTACAGGTACTCTTTGTACAACTTTTACATAACTGCCCACTGCGTTTTCAGGCGGGAACATACTTGTTTTTGCGCCTGTGCTGGACTGAATGGAATCTACAACACCATACAATTTTAAGTGCGGATAAGCGTCAACTTTGATTTTAACCTTCTGGCCGACTCTTATTTTATCCAGCTGAGTTTCTTTAAAGTTTGCTACTACCCATCTTTTGTCAGGTACGATAGAAAACAACGGTGCGCCTGCATTGATATATGCACCTTCTTCAGCAGAACGGTTAGTAATTTTTCCGTCTTCAGATGCATAAATTTTTGTATAAGAAAGTTCGAGTTTTGCCTGATTCATAAGAGCTTCGAGTCTTTTTAACTCGGCATCTGCAACTTTGTTTTTTTCTTTAGAAAAAACATTCTGTTGTGCTGTTGCGAGGTTTGCTTTTGCCAAATCATATTTTGATTTTGCTCTGTCATATTCCTGCTGGGAAACAGCACCTTTTTCGTACAGATTTTTGTATCTGTCAAAATCCTGCTGGGCAACCTTCATGTCTGTTTGTGCAGCGTTTTTGTCAACTACAGCGGATTTTTGTCTGTAAAGAGCCATTTCATAAGCAGCTTTTGCCTGTTCGTATTTGACTTTGTAATCTCTGTCATCAATAGTCAAAAGCAACTGGCCTTTTTTAACATGTTCGTTATCATCTATATAAAGTTTTTCAATAATACCTGTAACTTTAGGGCTTACACGGATAATGTGGCCTTCCACAAAAGCATCATCAGTTGTTTCAAAAGTTGAAAAATACAAAAATCCCAAAAGCACCAAAAGTATTATTACTAAAGTCGGAACAAGAAATCTTTTCTTAACAACTTTTTTTATTTTCTTTTTTCTTGCAGGTTTTTCTGCAACTTCGGCCATAACCTCTTCTTGTTTATTATTCTCTTCCATCTTTACCTCTCGTCTTTATTAAATTTCTAAGTTGTACTCTTTTGCTATACTATTTCTGACTTTTTTCAAAAGTTTTCCAAGAACTTGCACTTCTTCCTGAGTCAGAGCTTTGCTCTGTATTTTATCAATTCTTTCTTTTAAAGGTCTTGCGAGTTCTGCTTTTTTAAACCCTTCATCTGTCAGATATACTTTTAAAATTCTTCTGTTATTTTCGTCCTTTTCACGTCTTATAAGCCCTTTTTTTTCTAAAATATCAATCATTCTTGTTATATTCGGTCTGTCTTTGCCCAGCATATTAGCTATCTGGGTTTGATACAATCCGCCTGTTATCGACAACAAGATTAATATTCCAAATTGCTCACGGGTGATATCATCAATTTTGTTAACTTTTAGTACTTTTATACCTGCAGCACGATAGGCAGAAGCCGTCAGTCCGATTTCCAAGCCTATATCTATATTATCTTTTATATTTTTATTTTCCATTTAACCCTTTAAAATTTTCTTTATAAAAAACTGTTATCATAATAACAATTATTATGCTAACATACCCCGAAAAAAAAAACAACAACAAATGAACAGAAATATCATGCCCTCTAAAAAGCTCAATATAACCGCAATAATTATAACGCTGCTTTTTGCGACACAGAACACGGTATTTGCAAACCTGAAAGAACTCAAACACGAAAAACTGCAAAAACAAAACCCGAAACTCTCCTGCTCCTCTGTTTATGACTACCGGCTCTCTGCAATAAACATAAACTGGTGGGACAATTTTACGGATGAATATTTAAAAGACTATATCTACACAGCCATAGAAAAAAACCACAATCTGAAAAAGGCAGCTCTTCGCACACAGGAATACAGAGAAAATATAAAACTCCAAATGTCACACGAACTGCCCGGCCTTATGCTCTCCCCAACCTTTGGAAGAATAAAAACCTCGCAAAACCAGATTTTTGACATACAGGCTTCTGAAATACGGACAAATCTTTATGCAATCCCTCTTTTTGCGAGTTATGAGGCAGATATTTTTTTAAAAAACCATGACAAAACAAACTCCGCAAAAAAAGAATACGAAGCCCAGGACTACGAAGAAAAAGCCGCTGCAATAGCAATAGCTGTAGATGTAGCCTCTTTGTACACAAACATAATAAAACTGGACAAAATTATAAAAACACAGGAAAAAATTAACAACATAAGAGAAGAAATCTGGAAACTAACAAAAGAACGCCACGCAGCAGGGCTTGCATCTGTTTATGACGTGACTTATTCTGACAGGCTCCACACACAATCGCAAATAGAACTGAACGACCTAAAAAGGCAGCGCAGCCTGCTTTTGAATGAACTTTCCGTATACATTGACAAGGCTCCCTGCGAAAGTGCAAGCCTAAAAAGGGGAAGCTTTGACAAACTGGAGTACAAAGGCAAAATCCCCAAATGCATATCATCAGAGGTTGTTTCTCTAAGGCCTGATATCATGAAAGCCGAGGCAAATCTTCAAAAAGCAAAAATAGATGTTCGTGTAGCACGGAAAGACTTTTTGCCCTCAATTATGATTGTCGGCTCTACAGGATACAATTCGCTTTTATTAGAAGATTTATTCAACTGGGAGAATGTTTTCGGGCTTGCTGCAATTTCTGCTATGCAAAAACTCTTCACCGGCGGGCATCTTACTGCGAATTTGAGAATGAAAAAACTAAAATACGAACAGCTCTTTGAAGAATACAAACAGGCTGACCTGACAGCCCTTCAAGAGATTAACGATGCAATGTGTTTGATAAAATATGACACGACAAAAGACAACGACAATTTAAAAAAGGTAAAACTCGAACAAAAAAACTTCAGCCTTGTGCAGGAACGGCACAGGGAAGGAATCATCTCCTATCTGGAAATGATTCAATTTCAAGAAACGCTTTTGAGCCTGCAGACAGAAAAAGACAACTCAAAAGCCCAACGGCTTATAGACTATATGACCCTTTACAAAGCAACCGGCACTAAATTTCAATAATTTCATAGCTTTTTAACCCCTTGTATGGTAAGATTTTCTTGTCAGACAATACGGGTCGGGGTAATGGAAAAAAGTAAAACTTTAATTTTGATAGACGGACATGCACTGGCGTTTCGAAGCTTTTTTGCACTGGAGCGCACCGGAATGAAAACATCTGACAAAGAACCAACCTGGGCTGTTTTTGGTTTTTTCAAGGCCATTTTTGACCTGCTAAAAAATACAGACATCAGCCCCGATTGTATTGCAGTGGCTTTTGATGTCAGCCACCACACTTTTAGAACAGAATGCTATCAGGAATACAAAGCCAACAGAGAACAGATGCCAGACACAATGAAAAGCCAGATGGGGCTGATTATGGAAGGGCTGAACGCTTTTAATATTCCTATTTATACAAAAGAAGGTTTTGAAGCTGACGACGTAATAGGAACCATCGCAACAAAAGCAAAAGCTCTCGGACACAAAACAATTATCCTAACAGGCGACCAGGATGCATTCCAGCTTATAGACAAAGAGGGAATGATTAGTGTTTTGATTCCGTCAAAAGGCGAACTCGTAAACTACGACTGGGCTAGAGTCTACAACAAACTGGGCGTTTATCCTGACCAGGTCATAGACTACAAAGCCCTAAGAGGCGACACCTCAGACAACATTCCCGGCATAAAAGGCATCGGAGAAAAAACTGCCGCAAAACTCTTAGACAGATTCCAAAATCTGGACAACATTCTCTCGCACATTGATGATGTGGACGGAAAATCCCTGAAAGAAAAGCTCAAAAACGGTGTTGAAGATGCAAAAATGAGCTATTATCTTGCTACAATAAACTGCGATGTTGATATAAATTTTGATTTTGAAAAAACAAAACTCGACATGCCTGACATTGACAGCGTGAGAGATTTTTTAACCCACGTCCAGTTTTTCAGCTTCTTAAAAAATCTGCCTGAGATTCTAAAGCCTTTCAGTGTCTGTTCTCTTGCATCAAAGCCTGAAAATATAGATTGTGCTGAGATGAAAAAACAGCAGATGATGGATGAAAAGCTTATCGACTTTATAAGTTTAAAAGACGGAACAGCTGCACCAAAGCCGCAGGAAAAACCCGTTGAAAATAAGGAAGACACAACACAGCAGCCCGATACAGAAAACCAGCCTGCAGCATCAGGCCAGCAGCAGCTAGGGTTGTTTTCTGCAATACAGCCAAAACAGGCAAGCTCCCTGACAAACGAAAGAAAAACAATAGTAACAAAAGAAGATTTTGAATCGCTTTTAGAAACATTAAAAAAGCAGACTCTTTTTTCTCTGGACACGGAAACAACTTCAGTCAATGCGCTGGAAGCGGACTTGGTCGGTATATCCATTGCTTACAACGAAGAAATACAGGCCAAAGACAACAGAATCGTTGTGACAGAAAAAGAAGGGCAGACAAAATCCTTTTACATTCCCGTCTTTCACAAAGTAGGCGAACAGCTGGAGATGGACTATGTGCTTGAGAACCTGAAACCGCTTCTTGAAGATGAAAAAATCTGCAAAACTTTTCAAAACGCAAAATACGAAATCAATACACTTTTAAAATACGATATTCACCTAAACGGTGTGGTTTTTGACACAATGCTGGCAAGCTATGTCAATGACCCGTCAAGAAAACACGGTCTGAAACTCCAGTCAGCAGAAAATTTAAACTACTTTATGACAGAAATAGAGGAGCTTATAGGCAAGGGCAAAAACCAGATTACCATGGACGATGTATCCATAGAAGAAGCCTCTGACTATGCCTGCGATGATGCTTTTGTCACACTGGAGCTTACAAGATTCTGGCAAAACAAACTGGATGAAGACGGAAAAAAACTTCTCTATGATATAGAAATTCCGGTGAGCCTTGTACTGGCAAAAATGGAAGCTCACGGCGTTGCGCTTGATTTGGATTATTTAAAAGAACTTTCTAAAGAACTGGACGAAAATCTGAAAGAAATAGAAACCCAAATCTATGCAATAGCAGGCGAAAGCTTTAACCTGAACTCGCCAAAACAGGTTGCACAAATTCTATATGAAAAACTTGGGATTACACACAAGACAAAAAAACGTGGTGCGCAAAAACAGTCTACTGATGCCAAAGTGCTGGAAGAACTGGCAAAAGACCACGAAATTGCTAAATATCTGCTGCAATACAGACACTATGCAAAGATGAAATCCACTTACGTAGATGCACTGCCCGATTTAATCAGTCCTTATGACGGAAAAATCCACACAAATTACAATCAAACTATCACTGTAACAGGGCGTCTTTCTTCGTCAAATCCGAACCTGCAAAATATTCCTGTCAGGACAAAACTCGGCAGCAGGATAAGAAAAGCCTTTGTTCCCGAAGACAAGCTCACGCAGGTGCTTTTATCAGCAGACTACTCCCAAATAGAATTGAGGCTGCTGGCTCACTGTTCAGGGGATGAAAACCTTATCCACGCTTTTAAATCAGGAGAAGACATCCACGCACAAACAGCGGCCAAAGTTTTTGATGTAAGTTTGGACAAAGTTACAAAAGAAATGAGAAGCAGAGCAAAAGCCGTAAACTTTGGTATTATTTACGGACAGACCAGATGGGGGCTTGCTTCGGCATTGGGCATATCCAACGAAGAAGCACAGGACTTTATAGACAGATACTTTGCGACTTATCCGAAAGTCAAAGAGTATATGGACAACTCTATTCAAGAAGCCTACCGCCACGGCTATTCCGTCACAATGTACGGAAGAAAACGCTATCTTTTAGATGAATTAATGAGTTCCAACCACAACATAAAAGAATTTGCCCAGCGTGCCGCAATAAACACTCCGCTGCAGGGTGCGGCTTCGGATTTGATAAAACTCGCTATGATAGATTTGGACAAAAAACTGGACAAAAATAATCTGAAATCAAAAATGATTATGCAGGTGCATGACGAACTGATTTTGGAAACCTATAAAGATGAACTTGATACTGTCCAAACTCTTGTAAAAGAAGCAATGGAACTCAACCAGCCACTCAAGGTTCCTCTGGTTGTGGATATTGAGTATGCTTCTTCTTGGATGGAAGACGGAGAAGAATAATGAAAAAGATAATTTTTATAATACTTGTTTTCTGTTGTTTCAACCTCGGGCAGGCTGCCCTGTGCGAAGATATTCTGGAAGCCACCTATGCCCAGAATGCTGCAGAATACACAAACTACAAAAACTGTATCAGACTGTACAAACTTCCTTACGAAAAATTGTACTATCTTGCTTTATCAAGCATTCCCGCAAGCAAATTCGAAATAGTGGAAATGCAATCACGAAACGGCTACATAATCTTTCAAACAGACAACAGAGAGTTTTTGCTAAGCATTTTTAAAAAAGATAAAAACTACACCTTTATCCGTCTGACTCCCTGTGACAACAACTACTATTTTTCCCCGTCTATTGTAACGAAAATATTTAATTACATAGACATTCATTTTAACGAAGAAGTAAAACAGCTGAAAATGTAAACATTACATACCAATCTTCTGGTCGACTTTTAGCGACTGTATCATTTCAAAAACTGATATCATCTGGAAAAATGTATCTTCATACAGTTTTTTGTCGTTCATATTTTTCCACGGATCCACAATTTCAAACAAATCCTGATTAGTTGAAACAAACAAAATCAAAAAACCATCATCAAAAACGCAATAAGAATTCGGATTGCCATACAATCTTGTTGTCATTTCATCAGCTATTGGTTTTGATAATCCCTGTCTTTTTTGCTCCAATTTTTCCCGCATCTGCATTTGGCGTTCGTCAAGAACCTGTTGTTTTGCTCTTTTATTAAAAGCGTTTTCTAAATTGTTCAGTCTTTCCATAAAAGCTGTTGTCAAAAGGAATCTTGCTTCTACCTGATCAGTAGAATAGACATTATATTTCTTTTCAAACTCCACATCTTCAAGATTAACCTTTTGAAGCCCGTTAATCGGTTCATTACACCTGTTGGAACGGACAACCGTTGTCCCTTTAAAATCTTTTGGATATTTTACTTTTATTATCAGACCTTCAAAATCAGTAATAGAACTCTTTTTTGTATGTGTCAATTTACATTCCTGAAGATACACATCCAGCCCCTTATATGTTCCTGCTATTGTGTCGTCATTTTCCTTTTGTGAGGCTTGCGGAAAAATCTTATACTTTTTTAAATCATTTAATGTCACAAAATCCTGTTTTACAACGTAAAAGTCGCCAAAAACTTTTAAAAGACTTGGCAGAAACTGTTTTTTTACAGAATTCTTAAATTTATTCAGCATAAGATTATGTAATAAAGCAAAAAGAAAGATTAGCAAAATTAACAAAAAGAACACTTTCATCCCCAAAGGACGAAAAGGCAAATTCAGTATAATCACACTAAAAACTACTGCACCGATAATAAATTTCGCCTTAATCCGGAAAAATGCTATTGCTCTTTGCTCTTCAAGAGGAGCCAGATACGGGGCTATTCTTTTTGTGAACAACACATCAAATTTCTTTTTATATTCACTGTAATCCATAGATACACAACCTTTATGAATAATAAATTAAACCTAATATAGCAAATTTAATAAAATATATAATCACTTAATCAAAGTATTTGAAGACAAATCCTCTATCAACGCTATTTTCTGCGGCCTTTTGAGATGTTTTATTCTGTATTCTTCTTTCATTGCCTCGGATTTTGTTTCGAATTCTTTTAGATAAACCATTTTCAAAGGCTTATGCACCCTTGTATATTTTGCTGCCAGACCTGCTTTGTGCTTTTCAAATCGCTTTTTAGGGTCATCAGTATATCCGCAATACAAGGTATTGTCCTCGGTCAAAATTATATATGTATAAAACTTTTTATCAGCTTGCATATCTTTCTGTTTCTTTTTCCTGTAATTCGGATAAAAGTTTCATTATTTTTTCATAGCTTTCTTCCGTAACAAGAGCGGCTCTGTACTGTGCTGCATCTCTCACACCCCTGATATAGTAGGGATAAAACTTTCTGACAAACTGCAGGGCAACTTTTTCGCCTCTCAGTGTTATTTCTTCATTTATATGCTCTTTGAGCCACTCGATTTTTTGCACGGTGTCAGGCTCTTTTAGGATTTCTCCTGTTTTAAAATAATGTTCGATACGATAAATCAAATCCGGCTGCCCCAAAACACCACGCCCTACAGCGACGCCGTCTGTGTTGGAAATCTCCATACACTCTTTTGCACTTTGCGGACTTACAACATCCCCGTTTGCAAACACAGGAACTTTTATTTCTTTTTTCACGTCGCAAATAGACGCCCAGTCAGCTTTTCCGGAATACATTTGAGAGCGGGTGCGGCAATGTATGGTCATAAAATCAGCACCTGCCTCTTCCATTTTTTTTGCATATTCCATAAAGTTTTGTTCCTGCACGGTATATCCGAGCCTGAACTTTACACTCACAGGCAAATCAACCGCATCTTTTACGGCTTTTACTATATCACATGCCAGCTCAGGAGTCCTCATCAAAGCAGAACCGTCCCCGCCGCATACTACTTTTTTTACCGGACAGCCCATATTTATATCAATAATATTTGCACCGCCTCTATCTTGCAGCATTTTTGCGGCTTTTGCTATCATCCACGGCTTGTGGCCGGAAAGCTGAAAAGCAAGAGGATACTCGTTTTTTTCATAAGCAAGAATCTTTGTATGGTCAATATTTTGCATCAAGGATTCCGAGCTAATCATTTCCGTTGTTAAAAGACAGGTCTTTGAAAATTTTCTTATCAACTGTCTTAAAGGCAAGTCAGTAATACCGGCCATTGGAGCCAGCGAAACACAGCTGTCAAATTCTACATTACCAATCCTTGTTTTTATATTTTTCATACAGTCAACTAGCTCCGGCTCGCAAATAGTCGGCTTGTTTTATTTTTTTGCTGCAGGTTTTGGCTCATAAGCTTTTAAGTCCTGTATCCTTTTTGCAGAATATCTTGTATAGTCATTTGTTTCGCCTATTTTTTTAGTTTCAGCAAGATATTTTTTATGATAAATCAGAGCATTTGCATACTGCGCAAGATAATCATAATCCACTGCAATGGAATAGTATGCAATAATCATTTGCGGATTGTACTGCAAGGCTTTTTTATAATCGTTTATTGCAGGCTGGTATTTTTTCTGCGCATCATAGACCATTGCTCTGTAATAATATGCATTGGAGTCTTTCGGGTCTTGAGATATTACACCGTTCAGGATATTAAGAGCCTGTGCATACTGTTTTTTGTCGAACAGGTCAATAGCCTTGTCCATTTTTACGGTGTTTTCCTGCTCTATGACATAAGTTAAAAGGTCTTTTGCATTTTTGTTATTTGCCTCAAGAGCCAGTGACTTTTTGGCATAAGTTTTTGCCTGAGCAAAATCCCCTGCGTTTGAATAAGCCAAAGCAGCATAATACGCTGTATCAGCATTGTTTGCATCGAGTTTCAGAGATTTTACATAATACTCTGCAGCCTTTGCATTGTTGCCAAGAGCCTGATAACTTGCCCCTGTACCAAACAGAGATTCTGCCGAGGCAGGAACAATTTTGTTATACAGGTTGATGGCTTCTTGATATTTTTTCTGGTTAAACAGTTTTGTTGCATCGGAATAAAGCAAAGAAGCAGTTTCAGAATCTATTGCAGAGAGCTGTTTTTTGATAGTTGTGTTTTCCGGAAACAACCCCTTTGCTTCAGTCAAAAGGGTTCTTGCCTTGTCATAATTGCCCTGCTGTTTGTAAGCCTGAGCAAGATTCATATAAGTATCTTCGTTTTTCGGATTCAATTTCAGAGCCTGATTGTAATAAGTAACAGCTTCTGAGAGTTTGTTTGCCTTGTGCAGTTCAAAAGCATATCTATAAAGCAAAGCAGCGTTGTTAGGCTCTTTTTGAACCTGCTGATATATGTAAGAAAGTTTTTCATCCGGTGTCATACTTGTTTCATACACATCAAAAAGCTCATCTCGAATCTCCTGATTGTTCGGGTCAAGATTCAAAGCCAGTTTGTAATTTTCAATAGCTGCGGTTTTGTTGCCCATAGCCTTGTAGCATTGAGCTTTGTACAAATATGCAAGTTTAAAATTAGGATTTACATCCAGTATTGTGTCATAAGCCTCGATAGCTGTTTCGTAATCTTTTTTTGCCTGAAACAAAGTACCCATATTCAAACGGGTGGTAACGTTAGAGGGGTTTAGTTCTTCTGCTTTTTTGTACTGGGCTAAAGCAGCCTCAAAATTGTTGCGCTTTTGATAAACTGCGCCGAGATTTGCATGAGCCTCTGCGTCATTAGGGTTCTGGCTTACTTTTTGTTTCCAGATATTTTCCAAAGAGAGCAAAACATCCTGATTGCTGCTTGATTTTGAAAGCGAAAGATTGTACTGCTCTGCAGCGAGGTCAAGTTTGCCCAGTCTTTCATAAGCACCTGCGAGTTTTAGGTGCAGTTCTGAATTTTTCGGATTCAAAACAAGAGCCTGGTCAAGATAAGATACAGCCTGATTGTTCAGGTTCAAAATATAATAAATAGCACCGAGATTGGCTAAAGAATCAGCCCTGTAAGTCGTATCCGTCTGCGACTGCTGAAACTCCGTCACGGCAGCTGCAAACTCACCCTGCGCACGGAGAGATTTGCCCATCATATAATGCCCTTTTGGTGTCTGGTCAGCTTTTATTGCATACAATACATTGTCCAGACTTTCTTCAATATTGTTCAAATCCGTAATATACTGCGCATCTACCGGCTCATCGTTATAATATTTCATATAAAAAACAGCGGAACGCAGGTCATTAGCTGCCTTGTTATAGTCAAAAGCCTTGTTGTTATGATATTGCGCTCTGGCAAGATATGCATTAACAAGCTGAATACGTGAGGATTTGTCAGTAGGATTTTCTCTCAAGGCTTTTCTGAACTCTGTTATTGCCTCAGAATACTGGTTCTTCTTCAAAAACTCCTGTCCGTTATTGTAATAAACAGACCCCTGAGAGGAATAGTCTTCTTGCGTAGTATAGTTTGAAAAGCCTACATCCGAAACATTTTCATCTGCGAAAGCAGTCAAATTCATTAAAGCCAATAAAAAAATTATGCCCAAAATTCTTTTTTTATACATAGCTGAAGCCCTTCCCCCCTGTTATCTTCTAACAACGGATATTTAATATAAATTAACTATACAACAATACACCGAAATTTAAAATAAATATATATAGTAATGTTAATAAAAAATCCATTACCCGCTTGCGCAAAAATATTTTCCGTGTATGATAAAAAAGTCAGAAAAGTTACCCAACAATTTAATACACACCCGGCTGATATTTTTCGGCTTCTTTTTTGTTGTATAAATTGTTTTATATTTAAAAAAAGTTAACTAACTACACTAAGGAAAGGTAATACAGTGGAAGAAAAAGAAATTCAAGAAGTTGAAGCAGTAGAAACAGCAGAACAAACAGCTGAAACTGCAGAAGCAACTGAAACAACTGAAGAAAAAGCACCGGCTCCGGCTAAAAAAGGCAGAGGTGCGCAAAAAGGTAAAAAAAGAAAAATCGAAACAGTAGAAAATGCTCCGCAATCTGAATGGAAAGAAAGAGTAGTACAAATCAGACGTGTTACTAAAGTTGTTAAGGGCGGTAAAAAATTGAGCTTTAGAGCTATTGTTATCGTCGGCAACTCAAAAGGTCAGGTTGGTGTAGGCTGTGCAAAAGCTTCTGAAGTTATTATCGCTATTCAAAAAGCTATTGCAGAAGGCAGAAAAAACCTCATCACAGTACCTATCTTCAAAACAACTATTCCTCACCCGATTGTCGGCCGTTCCGGCGCAGGCGCAGTTATGCTGAAACCTGCTTCTCAAGGTACCGGTGTTATCGCAGGCGGTGCTGTTCGTGCAGTATTGGAACTCGCCGGTGTTGAAAACATTTTGAGCAAATCTCTGGGTTCAAAATCTCCGCTCAACGCAGCAAACGCTACTATGGACGCATTGAAAAACCTGAGAACATTCAACGATGTTGCTAAAAAACGCGGCTTGACTCTCAATCAGATGCTCAATGCTTAGTCAGCCTGCAATCGTAAACATTAATTAAAGTAAAGGAATAATAACAATGGCTAAAGATAAATTTGAAAAAGTTTCGATTAAACTTACAAGAAGCTTAATCGGCTCTACAAAAGACCAGATAAAAGTTGTTAAAGCTCTGGGCTTGAAAAAAACAAACGATGTTGTTGAACATTATGCCAGCCCTACTATCATGGGTATGGTTAATAAAGTTCCTCACCTTGTAACAGTTGTAAAATAATTTTAGAAAAGGACATATAAAATGGCAGAAAGAATAACATTAGAAGATTTAAGACCTGCTGAAGGTGCTACTCACCGCTCTAAAAGAGTAGGCAGAGGCAGAGCTACAGGTGTTGGTAAAACTTCAGGCAGAGGCCACAACGGTGAAGGCCAACGTTCCGGCTCAAGCTCAAAAAGAGGTTTTGAAGGCGGTCAGATGCCCTCTTACAGACAGATGCCGAAATTGAAAGGCTTTACAAACTTTGCTGCACTCAACACTGCAGAAATTAACGTAAAAGACCTTGAAAAACTCGACGCTTCCGAAATCGATTTGACATGGTTAATCCAAAACGGAAAAGCTCATCCGAAATCAGAAGTTTTAAGAGTTCTCGGCAACGGCGAAATTTCTAAAGCCGTTACGGTAAAAGCCAGATACTTCACTCCTTCCGCTAAAGAAAAAATCGAAAAAGCAGGCGGCAAGGCAGAATTGGTATAAATGTGTAACAAAAATATATGTGCCGGCACCAGTCGGCACATATATTTAAAACACAATAAAATTGGAGAGAAATTATAATGCAAAATGCAAGAATGAAACCACCGACTATGGATGACGTGGTATCAATGTTTCAGGCTTCGGGGTTAAAGGCAAAATTACTTTTCACTTTTGCAATGATTGTTGTATTTAGATTAGGTGTTGCGCTTCCTTTATACGGAATTAACAACGAAGTTTTTTCAAAAATAGCTCAGGGGAATAATATTATAGGTTTTATAGACCTGTTTTCCGGCGGTGCGCTGGCTAATGTGTCTATTCTCGCTCTTGGTATCGGACCTTACATCACAGCGTCCATCATCATGCAGCTTTTGACAGTTATTATCCCGCATCTTGAACAGCTTCAAAAAGAAGAAGGCGAAGCAGGAAGAAGAAAAATTTCACAATACACTAGATATTTTACAGTGTTTATTTCCTTCTTTCAGGCAAGCATCTTCCTTTTATATCTGCTGCATCAGGCACCGGCTACTATCATGCCGGGGATTTCGCACGCAGCATTTTTCATAGGCTCATGCATTATCCTTACGGCAGGTTCCGTATTTGTAATGTGGCTGGCTGAATTGATGACAGAAAGAGGTATCGGAAACGGCGGCTCTTTGCTCATCTTTGTCGGTATTATTTCAAGAATACCTTATTACTGCGAAAAAACAGGACAGCTCGTTGCCAATGATTCTTCATTGCAGCTCGGTTTGCTTTTACTTCTCGCTATTTTCTTTGCAACAATGGTTCTAATCGTTGTTATGCAAGAAGCAGTAAGAAAAGTTCTTATCGTAAACCCGAAAAGACAGGTAGGCAACAAGATTTATGGCGGCATAAACACCTATATCCCGTTCAAGATGAATCCGGGCGGCGTTATGCCTATCATCTTTGCTATCGCAATCCTGCTGTTCCCGACGACTGTTATCAGCCTGATAGGACAAACTAACCTTCCCGCAGGAACACTAAAAGACACTATCACATGGCTTTCTACAGTACTTAGCCCGTCAGGATGGGTTCATTATGTATTGTATTTTATACTGATTGTACTGCTCACATTCTTTTATGCATCGATTATGCCTAATATGCAGCCAAAAGAAATCGCAAACAATCTGAAAAAATACGGCTCATCCATCCCGGGAATAAAACCCGGCAAACCTACAGCAGAAGCTCTGGACAAAATTATTTCCAGATTAACACTTCTCGGTGCGCTCTGTCTGGGTATTGTTGCTCTTATTCCGTCAGGTGCTTCGTACATTACAAACATCACGACCCTGCAGGGTATTGGTGCAACCTCTCTCATCATCATGGTGGGTGTTGCTCTCGATTTTATCAACCAGATAAAAACACAGCTCCTTGCAAGAAACTACGAAAGCTTCTTGAAAGAGTAAGCAAAATACAGAAATATTCTTTTAGAGCCGTGCTTTTTTTGAATACAACTAAAGCACGGCTTTAATATTTCATATAGTCAACTGACTCCGACCACTTATTGAACCTGTGCATTTGACAAGTCCATTTTGTTCAATAAGTCCGGCACAGGCAACAAGCGGAATCAGACGGGGCCTTGCCCCATGCGTAGTCCCACGTTCAGGGGGACGAAGCGTCTGATTTCAAGACAGTCCAAGGGGTCATTTTACAAGCTACAAGCGATACAGCCTCAGGAACTATCTAAAACAAAAACAATGATTATCCACCCTATAACAACGAATTTTAATATACAAAAAAACTCCTCAATAGCACAAATCACTCCTTCGAGATATTGTGCCTTCAAGTCTGTTCAAACATCAACCACAGGCGATTCTATAAAACTCTCCTCTTATCAACACAAATACGATATTGATTCCGCTTACAAAGATATTCAACAAAAGCTCGAGGTAGTTTCCGGCAAAGACATTGAAAATTTAATAACAAAAATCAACAAAAATTTTCCCGACCTCAATAATGACGAAATCCTGACTATTATGGACACACTGTCTGACTATAGCAGCTACAGGTCGATGAATAACATTGCAAAAAATTTGTACAACAACGATTTTTTAGGTGTCTACGACTTTGCACAGGAACTCAGCTACAAAACAATACGAATCAAAACAAACACCCAGAATGAACAAAATACCAACAACAAAACTCTAAAAATCCCCTCAAAACACCCGACACAGACAATAACACAGGTGCCAAAAGGTCTGGGTGTGCCGCTCGGGACGATTCTGGATTATTTGACCTTCGGCAAATATATAATGGATTTTAAAAGCAGAAAACTCGCACTTATTTTAGATAAAAACTCTATAAAACTGCTTCAAAATACAAAAAAAGCTTCGCCTGACTATTTCAAAACAGAATTCCTGAACAATGACACTTTTGTGCCTGTTTACATTGATAATTTTGAAAACTCCTACAATTTCTTAAATCAAGGAAAAACTTTTGAACAAGCAGCAATCTCTTTTATAAAAAAATACAAAAACCTGAAAAGCAAAAACCCGAACCTGCCTCAGGAAAAAATTATTGATATACTTTTGAATTACAAAAACCTAAAAAATATTAAAGAACTGGGCTTTTCTCCTCTAAGAATAAAGCCTCAAAAACAGGAACCCCCAACGCCGGAAACAATCGCAAACAAACTTAACCCGCTCTTACCGGACAGAGAAACTTTTGAAAAAACCATTAACAGCATAGCCAAAGACTCTAACCTTGAACAGGAGAAAACAAAGCAGCTTATATTCGGGTATCTCGATAAAAACCTTGCAATATATTCGCCTCACACTTTGAGCAAAAAACTTATCGAACTGCATAAAAAAATTGTAAAATCAGCCGAAGAAAAAGGCTATCCCTCAAAAAACATTTACTATACGGTTCTTCATCCGAACAAGAGTTTCGGGCTTATTGCATACCAGTTTCAAAAAGCCAACAAAATTCCGGACGACAATATCATTTATTGGATAGGCTCCTGTCATCAGCCGAACATAAACTTTGACCCGCCGGAAAAATCTACGATAGTAATACTCGATGACTGTTTTATTTCCGGAAACACTGTCCTGTATGAGATGTTCAACTACGAGCAGGAGGCATCATTTCTTAATACAAACAAAAAAGATACAAACCTGATTTTTGCCTCAGTATTAGGGACAAATTCTGCAAAAACAAGGCTCGAAAACAATATAAAAAATGCAAAAAGAGAACAATTTGATACTGTAATAAACATTGACACAAAAAATACAAACTGGTCTGACAATATGAAAAAGCAAAGCGGTCTTTTTGATTTTTTGAAAACACTAAGAAAAGACACCCATCTTCTTGCGACAACAGCAGTTGTATTTCCGTATATGGGCAGCGATACAAACGCCCCGGGGCTGCGTAATTTTTTTAAACTCTTTGTTCCGAACCCGAACTACCTGCACAAGGAAGTATCAAAAGATGACTTTTTTGCATAAAAAAAATGTTTGCAAAATCGTTGCAAACATTAAATAAACACGAGGATATTAAGAGAGAGAGAGAGTATATGGATAAAACTTTTGTCGTTTGAGTCTTTTTTAATTGATAAGTCAAACCAAATAATTTAAATACCTTATTCTTTTTTCTTCCTTTAAATTTTTGATTTCCCTTACTCTTATATAAAGTATTTTTGTTTTTAAAAATTGCCTTATTAAAAAAAACTTTTTCTATTTTTTGTAATATTTGTTTACAATTGTGCAAGAAAGTATAACTTATGCGTGCAGCAAGGATTTTTGTTTTTATAATAATTAAATAATTAAAACATTAACATAACTTTACATAAATCTTGAAAAAGCTTGTAACAACGGGCTATGAAACAATAGCAATTTTATTAAATATACCGCTATTTTAAATAAACAATCATTTTGCAATTTCCAAAAAATTGCCCCAAATTTAATAAAATCAATAGAAAAAGCTTGCTAAGGATTTTTTAGCATGTACGATTAAAAAGGTGGGGCGTATTGTGTCAAAAGCACCTCGTTTTAATAAAAGAATTATAACGTATCCCCCCGCCGAAACACAATACTAACAACAAAAAGAGGTAAAATGTCAAAAGACGTAATAGAATTTGAAGGAAAAATACTGGAATCTCTGCCTAACGCAATGTTCAGAGTAGAGCTTGAAAACGGACACGAAATTCTGGCTCATATTTCAGGAAAAATAAGAAAGAATTTTATCAAAATTCTTCCGGGTGACAAAGTAAAAGTGGAAATGACACCTTACGACCTTTCCAGAGGAAGAATCACCTACAGACTCAAATAATAAAGCTCCGGCTTTTTATATATAAATTGTTCCGCCTCTCGGGACATACGCGGCAAAAATCAAACACTAGATAAGGAAAAAACAATGAAAGTAAGAGCATCAGTTAAAAAAATGTGCAAAGACTGTAAATTCATCAGAAGAAGAGGAAGAATCACAGTTATTTGCAAAAACCCAAAACACAAACAAAGACAAGGCTAATTACTTACAGGCACGGAATCGAGGCGATGCCAAGTGAGTGCCTATGTGAGAAAAACTGACGAGTGTAAGTTTTTTGAACGCCGGTAATTAGTAAAGACAAATTTAAAACAATCACTAAGTAAACATAAGGAGAAACAATGGCAAGATTGGCAGGGGTTGATTTACCCCGTAACAAAAGAATGATAATCGCTCTAACCTATATCTACGGTATAGGCCCTACTCGTTCTGCTAAAATCTTAGAAGCCTGCGGAATTTCACAGGATTTGAGAACAGACGACCTCACAGATGACGATATCAAAAAATTAAGAAACGAACTCACAAATTACCACATCGAAGGTGATTTGAGAAGAGAAGAATCTCTTAACATCAAGAGATTATCTGAAATCAACTCTTACAGAGGTATGCGTCACAGAAGAAAACTCCCTGCAAGAGGACAAAGAACAAAAACTAACGCAAGAACAAGACGCGGTAAAAAAACAGGCCCGGTAAGTAAGAAAAAATAGCGGATTTGCGGACGGACGAAACGACAGAATGGAGTAAGTCCGGAAAGCGAAGCTCGAAGCGAAAGAAGGTAAAACCAAAAGAGCGACAGAGCTGAGCGCAAAGCAAATTCAAGACAGCGGATTACATGAGGACACGAGGCTGTCCTTGTGAGTCAGAAACACACTTTTGACGAACTAAAGTAATCCAAAACCGGATTAAGTTATAACAAGAGAAATAATTAAAGGATATAAAAATGGCAAGACCAATAAAAACAAAAAAGAAAGAAAAAAAGAATGTATTGCAGGGTGTTGTTCACATCCAGTCAACATTTAACAATACAATCGTAACTTCTTGCGATACTCAGGGTAATGCTATTGCATGGGCATCAGCAGGCGGCTGCGGCTTCAAAGGTGCAAGAAAAGGCACTCCGTTTGCAGCACAATCTGCAGCAGCTCAGGTAGCTAAAAAATCAGTTGACCAAGGAATGAAAAAAGTAGAAGTATACATCAAAGGACCTGGTTCAGGCCGCGAAACAGCTATCAGAGCTATTCAGGCAGCAGGCCTTGAAATTACATTAATCAAGGACGTAACACCTATCCCTCACAACGGATGCCGTCCGCCTAAGAAGAGAAGAGTATAGCGGATTTTGAACGGCTGTGGAGCCGGCCCCGCAATGGAAGGGGAAGCGAACAGCCATGCGAACAAGGTTCGTGAAGTGAAAATTTTTAGAATAAAAATTTGAAACGGAATTCAAAACCTTGTGAGCGTCAATAATCCAAGACAAAAACTCTTTTTAACAAGTAAAGTAAAATTAAGAAAGACAAAGGAGTCAAAATTGGCTAAATATACAGGACCTTCAAATAAATTATTCCGTAACTTCGGTGTAACGGATTTATCTAACAGAAAGTTGGTTTCTTCTTTAAGACAGACTGCTTCAGGTCAGCATGGTGCTGCTAGAAAAAAACTTTCTGACTATGCAATTCACTTGAACGAAAAACAAAAAATCAGACTTACATACCTCGTAAGCGAAAAACAGTTTGCAAAATACTACAACAAAGCTGCTAGAACAAAAGGCGTTACAGGTACAGTTCTTTTACAGTTCTTAGAAAGAAGACTGGACAACACATTGTTCAGAGCAGGTTTTGCAACAACAAGAAAACAGGCAAGACAAATCGTAAACCACGGTCACGTGCTTGTTAACGGCAAAAAAGTTGATATTCCATCATACCTAGTTAAAGCAGGCGACGAAATCACTATCAAATCAAGAAGTGCTGATTTCGTAAAATCCGTTATGGAACCGCTGGATGTAGCAGCTCCTCAATGGATGACAGTTGACGCTAATGCTCAAAAAATTGTATTCGACAGAATTCCTGAAAGAGAAGAACTCGACCCAGAATTCAAAGAACAACTCGTTATTGAGTACTACTCAAAATAATCCCATAAAGGGCAGACGCCCTGAGGCAAGGCGAGTATTAATCGCACAAACCACATTAGATTCCGAATAACTTACAATTAGGAGAAAAACAGATGGAATTAAAAATTAAAAACGTAACAACAACAACCGGTTCTGACGGGTCACAATACGGTAAATTCGTAATCGAACCGTTAGAAAGAGGATTTGGTAACACAATCGGAAACGCTTTAAGACGTGTATTGTTATCTTCTTTGGAAGGTGCAGCAGTTACTGCAGTAAGAATCGAAGGTATCACACACGAATATACAGCTATCCCGGGTATTGTTGAAGACGTTATTGATATAATGTTGAATCTTAAAGGTATGGTTGTAAAAACAGATTCTAAAGAACCACAACAGTTAAGATTAGACATAGACAAACCGGGTCCGGTTCTTGCTTCTGACATTCAGCTCCCTGCAGGCGTAAAAATTGTTAACCCTGACTGGTTGATTTGTACAGTAGCAGAAGGCGGCTCTATCCACGCAGATATCGTTGTTGAAACAGGCAAAGGATACATTGCTCACGATGTATTGAAAAACAACAACGGTGCTATGCCTATTGATATGCTCCCGATTGATGCAACATTTATGCCTATCAAACGTGTAAGCTACAATGTAGAAAACACTCGTGTAGGCGATGTTACAGACTTCGACAAATTGAACCTCGAAATCTGGTCAAACGGCTCTATCGATGTAAACGTTGCACTTTCACAGGCAGCAAACATCTTGATTGAACACTTTATGCAAATTGCAGCTATCACAGGCACACCTGTTATCACTGTACCTCAGGCTGCAGCTGTTATTGAGGAAGAAGAAGTTGCTGATGCAAATACTCCTTCTATTTCAATCGAAGATTTGGAACTGTCTGTAAGAGCTTACAACTGCTTGAAAAGAGCAAGCATCAACAATATGGCAGAACTGCTCAAAAAATCAGAACACGATTTGTTGAACATCAAAAACTTCGGCAAAAAATCTTCTGATGAAGTTATCGAAAAATTGCACCAGTTTGGTTTAGACCTTATGCCTAATCCGGAAGGTGTAGACATGGACGAACTCGTGTAGTGAGTCTTAAAAAAGAAAGTACATTATAATAAATAAGGACATAAAAAAATGAGACACCAGTCTAAAAAACATCACTTAGGAAAAGCACAAGACCAGAGAAATGCCTTGCTGCGTTCTTTAGCGACTGAACTTATTTTGCACGGTGAGATAAAAACTACTATGGCTAGAGCAAAAGCTCTCAAACCTTATGCAGAAAACATCATCACACTTGCAAAACAAGGCACTCTTCACTCCAGAAGATTGGCTGCAAAATTCATTTTTGACAAAGAAACCGGCAAATTCATGAATTTTGAAACAGGCGAAGTTCTGGAAGGCGTAGAAAAAGCAGATAAAGAAAAGAAAGCCGTTGCACAAACTATCTTGAGAAAACTCTTCTCAGAAACAGGCAAAAAATATGCCAACAGAAACGGCGGTTACACAAGAATCTACAGAATGCCACCAAGACGCGGCGATGCTGCTGAAATGGCTTTGATTCAGTTGGTGTAACAAAACCTCTGCGGAGTTAAAATGCCGAAGTATTCAATGGTAATAGAATATATCGGAACCAACTACGCAGGCTCTCAGATACAGCCGAACCAAACGACTGTCCAATCTGAAATTGAAAAAGCACTTTGTACATTGATAGGGGAAAGCGGTTTGCCTCAGAGCAAACCCGCAAAACTCCCCAGATTAATAAAAACAATATTCTCAGGAAGAACAGATGCAGGCGTACACGCTCTGGGGCAGGTTGTCCATTTTGAAAGTGAAAAACCGATTGTTGCTTCAAAGTTTTTGAACTCGATGAACGGACTTTTGCCTGATGATATTAGTGTAAAATCGGTCAGCGAAGTTGACGAACACTTTCACGCACAGCTGAGTGCAAGATACCGTGTTTATCAATATCGTATAGCCAACCGCAGCCAGCGTTCTGTCTGGGACGGTCATTCTCTTCTGGTTCGAGAACCATTAGACCTTGAGAGGATGAACAAGGGTCTTTCTTATTTAATCGGAGAACACGATTTTACTTCGTTTAAGTCTGCAAAGACCGAAAACCCCGCAAAAGATTGTATTGTCTACAAGGCTCATTGCACAAAATCAGGTGACTTTATCATTATCGAAATTGCAGCAAACAGATTCTTGTACAATATGGTCAGGACGATTGTCGGAACCTTGTTGTTGATAGAACACAATAAATTAGAACCCGAATTTATGAAAGAAGTTCTTGAGGCAAAGGACAGAACAAAAGCGGGTCCCACGATTAGCCCTGACGGGCTTTGCCTTATGGAAGTGGGCTACAGTGATTTTTTTGAACAACAAAAAAATCCGCACTAATCAGACAAGTAACCATATTAAATAAAAAGGAAAACTGAAAGATGAAAACATATTCAGCAAAACCTCTTGAAGTTGAAAGAAAATGGTACATAATCGATGCCGAAGGTAAAACTCTGGGCAGATTGGCTACTGTTTGCGCAAACTTGTTAAGAGGAAAATTAAAACCTGAATACACACCTCACGTTGACACAGGTGACTTTGTTATCGTCATCAACGCTGACAAAATTCAGGTTACAGGCAACAAAGAAACAGACAAAATCTACTACCACCACACAATGTATCCGGGCGGATTGAAATCAATTTCTTTCAAAGATTTGATGAAAAAAGACCCTACAAAAGCTATCGAAAAAGCTGTTAAGGGTATGCTTCCGCACAATACTTTAGGTGCGCAGCAGTTTACAAAATTGAAAGTTTACGCAGGTGCTGAACATCCGCACGAAGCTCAAAAACCTGTAGTTTACGAAATGGAGGTTAAATAATGGCTGATAACAAAGTAATTATGGCAACAGGCAGAAGAAAGACCTCTATTGCAGTTGTAAAACTGGTAAAAGGCAAAGGCAGAGTTTTTGTTAACGGTAAAACACTCGATGCTTATCTCGGCAACAGACCTGCTATGAAAATTATGATTTTCAAACCATTAGCTTTGACAGAAAACATGGAAAACTTTGATGTTAGAGTAAAAGCTGTTGGCGGCGGTATCTGCTCACAGGCAGGTGCTATCAGACACGGTATCTCCAGAGCATTGCTCGAATACAATCCTGAATACAGAAGCGTATTGAAAGCAGAAGGTCTGTTAACAAGAGATGCTCGTGTTAAAGAACGTAAAAAATACGGTAGAAAAAGAGCAAGAAAAAGATTCCAGTTCTCAAAACGTTAAGAATCACTTTTTCTTATTCAACATATCAAAAGGGTCGTACAAATGTTACGGCCCTTTTATTTTTATATTAATATTAATATTTATTATAAAAGTAGCAAAAAAATTTTTTTACGGATTTTATTCCAGAGTAACTTAACAAAAAACCGAGGAATAACAAACTTTAGGAGAAAAAATGATTAAACAAATAGGCGGATATGCAGTACCTTTTGTAAGAACAATAAACGGAAGAAAATTCAGAGTAACACCAGTGATAGAAGAACTTTCTTCTGATATTGAGCCAAAAACAAGAGAACGCATAAAAAACGTTTTGCAAAAAATCCAGCACGATTCTTTTGTTATAAAAGGGGTTTATGAAAAGAAAATGCAAAACGGCGACGTTGCCATTATGATAAACAGGGATCCGTACAATGTTTTTAAAAGAACGGGCAGCATAGACAAACTTATGCTGTTTAAAAAAGACGGAACAATAAAAGTAAAAGACTCAAGCAAAATGCCGCAAAGGCTTCCGGAAGGCGAAGTAAACGTATACAGCGCAACAAAAAGAATGCTCCAAGACGGTATGGCAGTATTTAAAGAAAGCATCACAAAGGTGTTTTCTACCCCTGACAACAAGTTGAGAAATCTGGAACAAAACATCTACACTCCAAATACTCTCTACCGCTATCAGATAGGGGATGATTCTTTTATCAGCAGGACATTTTCCGAAGGATACGGACATCTGGGCGACCCGACGATAGCTTCACGTGTGAAAAAGCTCGTGTTTAAAGATTCTCAAGGCAGATGGAAGACAGAATACTCTCAGGTTCAAAACGGAAACTTTTTAACACAATACGACAATTTTATATAGTCAACTGACTCAGGCTGCTTCACTGACAGGTGCTAGCATACCAATTATCACTTAAAAGAATAATAAAAAAGAAGGGGTATTTGTTTTTGAGTGCTTTTGGAGGACGGAGGACGGAATCAGCACGAAAAAATAAATACTCCTTCTTAAAAAAATAAATCATGCACCTTTAAAAGTGCATGAGGTCACTTTACCAGCTGCAAGCGAGGCAGCCTCAGGCAGTTATAAAACAATCTTTTTATTTGTTCATTTTTTCTTTTTGTTGCGATGCAAAAAGAAAAAACGAACCAAAAAAGAAAAACACGCTATATCAAAAGAAACAGTAAAGTGTTTTATCGGTGATTTTTCAGCGACAGGCTGCTGTAAAAATCATCTCAAAACACAACTGTTTCTAATAAAGGTTACAACAGGGGCGTGCCGCCCCCGTACCCCCTTATATATTTCATATAGTCAACTGACTCCGACTACTTGTAGAACCTGTGCATTTGGCAAGTCCGTTTTGTTAAACAAGTCCGGCACAGGCAACAAGTGCATGGGGTCACTTTAATAAACACAAGCGAAGCCGCCTCAGACAATCTTCCTGTTTAAAAGAATAATAAAAAAGACTAAATATATTGACCATCTGGTCAATATATTTTTTTTGAAGCTTTAACCCCGTGATTGATGTTTTTACCATGCCGAATTTGTATTATTTATATGTAAACAATGAGTATCACATAAGTTGAGTAACCCGTGGGGAGTATTGGGAAATAATGAGAAGTATCGTAAAATTCGGCACAAAATTATCAATTGCAGCACTGACTGTTCTGCTCGGCATCTCAGCAGCAGGAGCAAACACTCTATCAGAAGTACAGATAAACGCTGACGACAACGGCTACAACATTGTGCTGAAAACTGATGAAGCAGCGCAGATAAAAAAGACAGTGTCATCAGGCGACAAAATGACGCTGGAATTAAAAGACGTAGAAGCTTCTCCCGAACTCAACACAGTATACAATAATGTTGCAAACATTGATAACGTAACTATTTTGCCTTCATCAAAAAGTGATATAAAAATTGTGTTCAAAGGGCAGGATATATCAAACAGCAAAATTTACTTTGAAGAAGCAAAAACAACATTCAGCCTTCCTGCTGCAGCACAAAAAAATGAATCAATCCAGCTGAACGGCCCTGTTTCGAGCTACACACCCGTGTACAATCCGCAGGCACTTGCCCAGCAAGAAGAAATGGACGAAGACCAGACAGCAAACCCCGAACTGAACGAAGTTTTGACAAAAATGCACATTACAAAAGGAATGCTAGTAACAGCAAAAACCTATGCAAAAAAAGCAATCCGCAAGGTGCAGACAGGAGATATAAATTTAATTACACTGCTCGGGTTTATCTTTATTATTGCAGCGTTTATGCTCAAACCACAGAAGAAAAAACCTGCGCAGAATCCTCAAAGACATCAAACTCTTACAGGCATACTTTCCAACAAATCACCTCAAATGCAAAGAGAAATTGCTCTCAACAGAAGTATGGCAGACAATATGAATTTGAACAGAAATTCTTCACTGAACACAAACCCGCTAAAAGCAGGCTACGGGATGAAAGCTTATCAACAAAGCCAGAAAAACCCCTACACAACAGCTGCTTCGTCTAACGGAATCTCAGGCATTGCAAGAAGAAAACCGCTCAGCACAAGCTCTGCGCCGATAAAAAAACAACCGGTATCAAAAGTTCCTGTTGCAACAAAAATGACAACACCTGTTAAAACGCAAATGCCAAAACAACAATTAGCACAAAATACTTTAAACAGAACTATCCAACAAAAATCAATGGAGCCGTCAGATTTGGACAGCATGAAATTTTTGGAATCAATAACAAAAATCTATGAAAAAAACGGCAGGTCTGATTTGGCAAAAGGATTGAAAGACAACTTAAGAAAAGCAAAAATGTCTTATCCTGAAGCTGTTTAAAAAAACAAGAAAACACAATAAGAAGAGAGAGAGAAAAATAATAGACGATACTCAACAATATACGAGGCAAGTTTTTGCCTCTTTTTTTTCATAATTAAGCTTTTACGCCAACTAATCCCCCAACAGACCTATATTTTGCCTCTTATATATTTTTATAAAATCATTTATGTTTTAATAGAAAATAATACCAAGAGGAAACTATATTGAGCGAAATAGGGAACAAACAGTATCTGTGCATATTTGGCGGCGGAGCGATTAGAGGACTGGCATATCTCGGGGCTTTGCAGGCAATGAAAGAACTGAATGTACAGATAAAAGCCTTTGCAGGGTCTTCCGTAGGTGCTGTTTTTGCGGCCTTTGCTTCTCTTGAGTATGATTATGACGAATTTAAAGAACTCTTCAACGAGGTCAACTTTGACCTGTTTCGAGATGTACAGCTCAACCTTGCAAAAAACTTTGCTATCAGCAAGGGAGAACACTTCCTCAACTGGATACGTGCTGGTGTAGAAAAAAAATATTACGGACAGGATTACCAGAAGGGAAAAAATCCGCCCGTAACTTTTAAAGATATTGACCGTGATTTTTATGTAATCACAACAAACATCAACGGCTGCAATCCTTTTATTTTTTCCAAATACACAACACCTGATTTTGAAGTAGCACAGGCTGTCAGAATCTCCACAGCCATGCCGGGGCTTTTAGAGCCGTTTGAGTACAACAACAACGTGCTTATAGACGGTGATATGATGAAAAGCTGGCCGATGTGGCGGGTAAATGAGCTTTTGTGTCCAAAAGACTGCAGGATAATAGAATACAGACTAGAGGGCGGAAAATTCTGGCCCAATGTCCAAAACTCCGTAGAATACCTCAATGCGGTTTTTGCTACAATGTCCAACTTTGCAACGGAATACATAATGCAAACCTACCAGCCCAAGGACAAATTTGATTACATAAAAATAGACACAGACCATATCCTGCCCGTGCAGTTTACGCTGCCGCAGCCGGAAAGAGAAAAGCTCATCCAGCTCGGATATGACACGACAATGGAATATTTTAAAAAGACGCTTGTGCAAAAAAAGAAAAATATTCTGCCCTACTACACTGTCATACTCGACCATTTGATAAAAATAAAAAACGCTATAAGCACTAACAAAATCCTGAGAGCAAAATCCCGGCTGTGCGACCTGTTTATTTATCTGTGCGAGGCAAAGCGTATCATTGACACAACTATATATGACAGCACGCTGGAGTTTAAGGATTACTTTTTCTCAAACCTGAAAGAGAGCTTTTTCTTAAAAAATACAGAACTCAAAAACCTGAGGCACGTAGAATTTTATCTTAACAAGCTTTATGATGACGTGCTGGAAAGATGCATTGAGCTGGAAAATTACCTGAAAGAATTTGGTTAAATAAACACAAGCCGGACATACCTTTTGGGTATGCCCGACATCGTTTAATATAACAACAAAAACTACTGAACTTTTGTTCCGTCCAGCATCTGTTTTATCCCGTCAACAGAACTCAAAATCCCTGTAGCCTCATAAGGCATATAAACAACCTTGTTGTTTTCGCCCTCTACCATTTCTTTCAAAGTATCGAGGTATCTAACAGCAATAAGATACTTGTCCGGCTGACCGTGGTTTTGAATAGCTTCTATTGTTTTGTTGATTGCAGTTGCTTCTGCTTCTGCCTGTTTTACACGTGCAGCTGCCAGACCTTCTGCGACGAGTCTTGCGGCTTCTTTTTCACCTTCTGCTTTTAAAATAGCGGCCTGTTTTTCACCCTCTGCCATATTGATAGCCGATGCCTTTTGACCTTCTGCCTTAAGAATAGCAGCCTGTTTCAGACCTTCTGCCTCATAAATAGCAGCACGTTTTTCTCTTTCCGCTTTGACCTGTTTTTCCATAGAAGCCTGAACATCAGCAGGCGGAGTGATTTCCTGAAGCTCGATTCTGTTAACCTTCACACCCCATTTGTTAGAAGCCTCGTCCAGTGTTTCTCTCAACTTTGCGTTGATAGTATCACGTGAAGAAAGAGTTTCATCCAGCACCATATCACCGATTACGTTTCTCATTGTTGTGAGTGTCAATTTTTCAATCGCCTCGGGCAGGTTCTGTATACGATACACTGCACTTTTTGCATCCATAATCTGGAAATAAATAAGTGCGTTAATAGAAATAGAAACATTGTCCTTTGTGATTACGTTTTGTCTCGGGATATCCATTACGGATTCTCTAAGGTCAATGGCTGTTCTTTCGCTGTAACAAGAATACATTATGCCATCCGGCCCTTTTTGAGAATATTTCCACTGAATTTTTCTCGGGTATTCAAAAAACGGAATAATAAGATGAAACCCTGCGTACAAAACTTTTTCAAAAGCACCGAGTCTTTCAATAATCATAGCTTCTTCCTGCTGGATAATTTTGATACCCGCAGCAAAATAAGCTATTACAAGAACCAGTATAACCAGTAATAAAATGACCATTTTCGTTTTCTCCTTTTCTCTTTTTCATATAGTCAAATTCTTAATAAATATGCCTTATTCCGTTAGTTTCTGTTATCTGTTTTAGGTTAAACTCCAATATCTTAACACCCCAGTTTGTGCTAAAGTCATTGGCAATCCCCAGAATATTTTCCGTACTAGTTTTCAAATATTCCGTAGAATTTGCACCATCGGGTGCATCAATTAGTCTTTTTTGCAAAATACCCGAAAAAAGCTGATTCAGCGTATCAAAAAGATAAGCGGATTCATAAACAGCTTTGTACGGGTCGGTAATTTGATAAACGATTTGCGCTTTGAGTTTCAACTGGGCTTTGTCCTTGCCGAAAAATATTCTGTCGTCTTTTGGAAAATCCATATAATCCGGCTCAAGGCTTATTTTTCCGTTATTCAAGATTTTTTTGTAGTTTTCAGGCGACTGCAGTCCGTGCAGTTTTTCAAAAAACGGAATCATCAAATGAGTCCCCTCGCCCACTACTCTATTGAACTCGCCAAAACGCTCAATAACAGCTTCTTCGTTTTTTTCTACAAAAACAAGACTCTTATACCCAATTGCCGCAAAAGCGAGTATGCATATAACTATCAAAACAACAATCATAAAAAACTCTATTCCACAGGTACAACAAACATAACTATACTGTCATTTTTAATAATTTTGACCTGCTGCCCCTTTTCTATAACCTCTCCGTTGAGTGATTTTGCCTGCCATTCTTCGCCAAAAACAGCGATTCTTCCGTTGTTTGCATCAACAGTTTCTATAACATTCGCAGTTTTGCCGATATACATTTCCACTGTTTCAGGATTGTCCGATTTTCTTTTCTTTATCAAAAGCGGTCTGAGCCATATCAAAAAAATTGCGCTGAAAATCGCAAAAGTTATCACCTGATAAATAGCAGCCAGCCCCATAGCAGCAGCAACTGCAGCGACAAAACATGCAAAACCCAGATTCAAAAAAAACATTGCCGGTGTAAACATCTCTATCACACAAAATATAACACCCGCACTGCACCATACCTGCCACAAATGTAATACTGCCATATTAGAATGCCTCCTTGTTTGTTCTATTATATAGATTTTTTTGAGGCTATGCAAGCAAAGGGCTGTTAAAATCAGCCCCATTGCTCTAATTTAATATGTGCTTTTAATAACCGCCCTCGACAATACAATAATGACCGTCTTCAAGGTCATACTTGTCATGCACTCTGCACACATTGCAAAGGCAGCCCTTATCCTCGTCTATACAACGGCTCTTTGTATAAGCGCAAAACAAATTCTCCAGTCCTTCGACATTTTCTATCCCTTTAAACATATCCATCATATTATGAGGCATTTCTTTTACTTTGCAAGAAGTCGTATAAGACGGGCATTTCAAGCAATTGCACATCTCAAGATTTTCTTTTGTTTTATCCACTGCTGTCATAGAATATCTCCTTTGATTATTAATCACTATTATTCTATACGCAATTTAGACAAAACAAATTGCCCTGAACAACTAATCCCCAAAGATATATTTTATATAGTCAACTGACTCCAACTACTTTATCGACAGGTGCAAGAACAAAGTCCGATTATTTAAACAAGTCCGGCACCTTTAAAAGTCCAGGGGGTCACTTCCGATAGCTTTTTCTTAACTTGTATAAAAAATATGTTTACAGAAAAATCCTATACGAAACTTTTTAGAACAACTTATCGAAAAAAACATCTAAGGCGAATGTGTTTGAGGCTGTTTTAACAGCCGAGTTATGAGCCTTTGGTTTTCGATTAGTTGTTTTTAAAGTGCAGTATCGAGATTTTGAGTAAACATATTTTTTTATTTTATATAGTCAACTGACCCCAACTACTTTATCGACAGGTGCAAGAACAAAGTCCGATTGTCATTTCTAAAAAAAACTTACTGGACAGCAGCAGGTTCCTGCACATCAGCGGCCTGACCTGTTGTTGCACCGGCATCTGCGGGAGATTGCCCCTCTTCCTGTGCTGCGTTAGGGTCTACAACTGTAACGCCCATTGCTGACAAAGCCTGTCTGGCTTTTGGCGCAAGTGCTGTATCGGGGAAATTTTCAAGAATTGTTTGATAACAGTCAATTGCTTCCTGTTTATATTCTCTGGCCTTATACAAATTTGCGGCCTTATAATACAAAGGTGCAAGCGACAAATCAGGCGCAATCAGCATCTGGTTATCGAGTTTTATTTTAATCTCTATCATCGACGCATTGTCTGCAGGCGAAAACAGCGAATTTGCATAAACCTTTCTTGTCAATTTATCAATAGTATCAGACATTGTGGTCATATCTTCCTGTGTTATAGACCCTGCTGATTTTTTAGACTTTTTGGCAGCAAGAGAGTCCTTTGATGCCATTGAAAAAACTATCATCCCTATCAACAATAAAATTAATGTCTTTTTCATTATCTATTCGCTACGCCTCTGTCTGGATTACGCTTTCAAAGTATAATACTCCACCCTGAAAATATCATATAATAAATAATTATTTTTTGCACTAAACCGTATGTAGGAATTTTTTATATTAATTTAAGCTAAAATAAAGTTATGCAAAATCTGACTCTTGAACAAAAAATTTATCAAATGTTTATTCTGGGCTATGAGGGAGAAAATCCGCTTGCCTGCCCCGAGTTTATACACGCACTAAAATCCGGTCTCGGCGGTGTGATATTTTTTACTCAAAATATTTACGACAAAGAACACTTTAAAGACGCTGTTTCAACAATAAAACAAAATGCCCTGATTGCGCCGTTTTTGAGCATTGATCAGGAGGGCGGCAGAGTCGAAAGAACTCTCAATCTCTATGGCGGCTCCCACTATCTGAACGCAAGAGCTGCAGCAAATAAAGGGCCGGAAACCGTAAAACAGCAAACAGACTGGATTAGTCAGGAGTTAAGATATCTGGGGCTTAATATGAACTTTGCTCCTGTTCTGGATGTGGACACAAATCCCGCCAACCCGATTATCGGCGACAGGTCTTTTTCCTCAGACCCTGACAAGGTCACGGAATACGGGAAAATTGTCACAGATACTTACAAGCAAAACCACATTATCCCGGTAGGAAAACACTTCCCCGGACACGGCGATACAAAAACAGACTCTCATCTTGAAATGCCCGAGGTGGATTTGAGTTTTGATGAACTTGAAAACATTCACATAAAACCCTTCAAAGCTTTGATTAATGACCTTCCGGCGATAATGGCTGCGCATGTGCATTACACAGCTTTTGACAGAGAAAAAATTCCCGCCTCGGTTTCTCAAAATGTAATAGAAAACTATCTTAGAAAAACACTCGGATTCAAGGGCCTTGTTATCTCAGATGACATGGTTATGGGCGGGATAAAAAAATTCACCCCATTTGAAGCCTGCAAAAAAGCAATAAATGCCGGTGTAAACATGTTTATTTTCCGCACCTGCAACGAAATGACCATCTCTCTTATTGAACAGCTCGCTACTGCTGTCAAAAACAAAGATATTGACCCCAAAAAAATTGACACCAGCATAAATTACATATCCAACCTCAAAAAAAATGTTGCTAAACCTTAACGAAAACCTGCGCACCCTCTTGATATCTAAGCATGTTTTAATTAAGATAAATTTATTGTCACTAAAAGTGTAATTATCGCAAAGTTTATAATTAGAAATAAAGGAATAAAGCAATGAATCCGATAGTTGAAGCATTAGGAAAAAAACACATTGAAAATAACAATCTCCCTGAATTAAACCCCGGAGATACTGTTAAAGTTTTCGTAAGAATTATCGAAGGCAACAAAGAAAGAACTCAGGCTTTCGAAGGTATTATTATTAAAAAGAGAGGTTCAGGCGTAGGCAAAACCATCACTGTAAGAAAAACTTTCCAGGGTGTTGGTGTTGAAAGAGTATTCCCTGTTTACTCTCCTCGTTTGGAAAAAATTCAAGTTGTTAGACGCGGTGACGTTAGAAGAGCTAAATTGTACTACCTCAGAGAACGTTCCGGCAAAGCTACCAGAATTAAAGAAAAAATCGAAAAAAGATAATTTTTTAAAAACAACTAACAAAAAGACTGCCAATTTCTACGGCAGTCTTTTTTTATATATTAGACATTATTCGCCCTATGCAATACCGTCAAAATTTACGCCTTTGCCGCCGTTTGCATAAAATTCTTTAACTTTATCTGCCGGAGAAAGTTTATCATAATACTCTTGATACTGTTTATTATTCCTATCAACTACATATTTGACTATAGGATTGTCAAGCATATCTGTTTCTGTATTCTTAGGGTTCACAGCGTGATTAAACCATCCAAGAGGATTTAGCATAGGATTTGATAAAATCATATAATTTAATTGATCATTTGCTTGTTTGTGTGTAGTTGTTGCAGCCTTATAACCGACCAATGCAGCCACACCTATACCACCTGTTGCTAATGCAGTGGTTGTTTTTGGATGTTTGATAGCATAATTTACCACATTACTAACGATTGAGCCTATTCCCATTTTAACCAGCCTTTCTTACTTTGTTTTACTTACATGTTTAGAAAAACAATTAGACCTAAAATATTGCTACAAGCATATTCCAGCTTAATCTATCCTATCCTATTAGGCATTATGACTGGGTTTGAGACTATGTCAAATTTAAGTTTACATTTTGTTACATTTTTGCAGTGATAATATTTATTATGTAGTTTATTGTTGTTTTCTTGTTGTTTTATTGTTCATTTCTTTTCTTTTTTTGCGACGAAAAAGAAAAGAAACGAACCAAAGAAAAGAAAAAGGACGCTGATTAAAACAGACTCTAATATATTTATCTCCAAAATTTTCTAAACGCTTACGCTAACGAAAATTTTGTTCGTAAATACAAAGAGTCTGTAACCATAGTCACAACGGCAGAGCCGTAAAACACTTTCGTGTGCAGCTTCGCTGCATACAGATAATTGTTAAAAAAAGACCTTTGCAAAGTGAATTACAGAATGTT
>ERZ1643251.472-NODE-472-length-58385-cov-13.187896_pt1 | contig 58385 bp, 48 predicted proteins | sample MGYA00579261_ERZ1643251 | MGnify/ENA primary metagenome ERZ1643251 (study PRJEB29033, sample SAMEA4952267) | chicken gut metagenome | biome: Broiler Chicken; feature: Gastrointestinal Tract; material: Caecum | place: Ireland | collected 2018 | study: Broiler...
AAGTTCTTGTGCGCTGCGAACTGCGCCACCCCAATTCACGCTGGTATTCCGGCGCGGGGCTGTTCCGCACCGTGCAGCTGTGGCGCATGCCGGCCGCGCATCTCATGCCGGACGGCCTCTACGTTGCCGCGCGGGAAGGGCAGGGAAATGTCTGGACCGTCCGCTGCACGGCCGAGATCGGCCTGTGCGCGGGCGCGGCCCTGCCGGAAGCGCTGGACTTTGCGCTCTGCGGGCCGGAAGGGGAGTTGGCCGCCTGCCGTGTTCCGGCGGCTGTCTGGAAGCCGCTGGCCGCGCGCCCCTGGCGCACCGGGCAGGAACAGGCGATCTATCAGGCCGAAGCCGAATTCACCCTCCCGTCCCCGCGCCTGTGGGACCTGGGCGAACCCAACCTCTACCGCGTCGAAGCCGCCCTCGGCGCCCCCGCGCCCGATACGCTGGAAACAAAGTTCGGCTGCCGCACCATCGAGCTCTCGCCCGACAAGGGCCTGCTGCTCAACCACCGCCACGTCTATCTGCGCGGCGTCTGCCTGCACCATGATTTCGGCTGCCTCGGCGCGGCCTTTGAACCGGACGCCGCTGCGCGCCAGCTGCGCCTGCTGCAGCAGATGGGCGCCAACTCGATCCGTACCGGCCATGTCGTGCCCGATCCGCAGCTGATGGACCTGGCCGACGAGATGGGCTTCCTGATCAACGACGAGATCTTCGACTGCTGGCGCAGCGCCAAAAACCCCTACGATTACGCCCGCTTCTTTGACGCCTGGCAGGAGCGCGACGTCGCCGCCTGGGTGCGGCGCGACCGCAACCACCCGAGCCTTCTGTTCTGGAGCATCGGCAACGAGATCTACGACACCCACGCCGGGCCGGAAGGCGCCGACACGATGCGCCTGCTGATGGCCGAAGTGGCCGAGCACGACCCCGAACGCAACGGCGTGCCCACCTTCGGCTCCAACTATCTGCCCTGGCCCAACACCCAGGCCTGCGCCGACATCATCAAGGTCGCGGGCTATAACTACGGCGAGCGCATGTACGCGCAGCACCACGCCGAACACCCGGACTGGATCATCTACGGCAGCGAGACCGCCTCGGTCGTCATGAGCCGCGGCGTCTACCACTTCCCGCTGTCCCAGCCGCTGCTGTCCGACGACGACGAGCAGTGTTCGAGCCTGGGCAACAGCCGCACAAGCTGGGGCGCGGAAAGCCTTGACATCTGCCTGACCACCGAGCGCCACCACCCCTATACGCTGGGGCAGTACCTCTGGACCGGGTGGGACTACATTGGCGAACCCACGCCCTACCACACGCGCAACAGCTACTTCGGCATGGTCGACACAGCGGGCTTCCCCAAGGATGCCTTCTACGTCGTGCAGGCCGCCTGGCTGGACCCGGCCGTGCAGCCGATGGTCCACCTGTTCCCGTACTGGGACTGGAACCCCGGCCAGACCGTCGATGTCTGCGCCTGCACCAACGCCGCCAGCGTGGAACTGTTCCTGGATGGCGAAAGCCTCGGCCGCCGCGCGCCGGACCCCGACAAGGGGCGCACGGTGTCCTGGCAGGTGGCTTACCGCCCCGGCACGCTGCGCGCCGTCGCCTATGACGAACAGGGCGCGGCCGTGGCGCAGGACGAGCGCCGCAGCTTCGGCGACAGCGCCGCGCTGTGCGTAAAGGCCGACCGCACCGCGCTTTCGGGCGACGGGCGGGAGCTCGCCTTCCTCACCATCACCGCCGCCGATGCCGGCGGCAACCCCGTGGCAAACGCCAACGACCGCGTCACCGTGCAGGTGCGCGGCGCGGGCGTGCTGGTCGGGCTGGACAATGGAGACAGCACCGACCCCGACGAATACCAGACCACCAGCCGCCGCCTGTTCTCGGGCATGCTGCTGGCCGTGGTGGCCGGTAACGGCAGCGCAGGGGAGATCACGGTGGAGGTCAGCGCCCCCGGGCTGCGCTCCGCCGTGCTGGCGCTGACCGCCCGGCCGTTTACGGGCTCCGCCCGCCATCGCCTGCCGCCGCTGCCGCCTGCGCAGGACCCGGTCTGCGTGCCGGTGCGCAAGCTGGAGCTGACGGCCGGGCACACCCGCCTGACCCCCCTCCACAGCAAGACGACCGTGCGGGCCGTGCGCCTGCCCGCGGCCGCCGGGGCGGGGGAGGCCATTGAATGGAGGCTCACCGACGACCGCGGCGACCCCGCCGCCAACGCGGTGCTGCATGCCGACGGCGACAGCGCCACGGTCGAAGCCAAAGGCGACGGCGCGCTGCGTGTGCGCGCAATGCTGCGCAACGGCCGCCGCACGCCGCAGTTTATCTCGCAGCTCGACCTGCAGGTCGAGGGCCTCGGCCAGCTTTACACAAACCCCTATGACTTTGTGCCCGCCGGCCGCTACGAAGCCTCCTACGGCGATATCGGCAACGGCAACGAGCGCGGCATCTCCACCTCCCGCACCGGCCGCAGCTGGGTGCTCTACCGTAACATCGACTTCGGGCCCGACGGCTCCGATACCGTCGAACTGCCCATCTTCAGCCTGGACGGCGAACCCACCGCGATCCGCTTCTGGGACGGCGAGCCCTATGTGATCGGCAGCACGATGATCGGCGAGCGCATCTACCACAAGCCCAAGAGGTGGAACGTCTACCAGCCCGATACCTTCCGGCTGGACAAGCGCCTGACCGGCGTCGGCAGCTTTGCCGTTGAGCTCAACACCAAGGTGCACATCAAGGGCTTCCAGTTCAAGCCCCATTCCCGCGCCTTCGATACGCTGGCCGCCGGGCAGTGCGACGCCGTCAACGGCGACAGCTTCACCCGCGCGGGCACGCAGGTGCTGGGCATCGGCAACAACGTCTCGCTCACGTTCCGCCGCATGGATTTCGGCAAAAACGGCTGCAGCGGCGTGCGCCTGCGCGGCCGCAGCGCCCTGCCCGCCAACACGGTCCACCTGCTGTTTGACAGCGAGGGCCCGGGCGGCAGCGAGCGCCGCATCGTCGAATTTGGTCCCCAGCCGGATTGGGGCGAACAGACCTTCCATTTTGCGCCGGTCAAGGGCAAGCGGCAGGTCACGTTCCTGTTCCTGCCCGGCACCCAGTTCGACTTTGACAGCTTTACTTTCCTGAGGGACCCCACATGACCGAACCCACCGAACCCATCTACGCCGACCACGCCGCCACCACGCCGCTGGACCCCGAAGTCTTTGCGGCCATGCGCCCCTGGCTGACCGATCAATACGCCAACCCGGCCGCGCTCTACCGCAGCGGCCTGGCCGCGCGCCGCGCCGTTGAGCAGGCCCGCCGCACGGTGGCCGCCTGCCTGGGCTGCGCGCCGCACCAGATCTTCTTCACCTCCGGCGGCAGCGAGGGCAACACCTGGGCCATCCTGAACGGCGCGGGCCGCCCCGGCCCCGGCAGCCGCCAGGTCGTCACCACCGGCATCGAGCACCACTCGGTCAGCGGCGCCTGCGCCTTCCTGCAAAAGCAGGGGGTCACGGTCTGCACCGTGCCGGTCGATGCGGCCGGGCAGGTCGTGCCCGCCGCGCTGCAGGCCGCCCTGGCCCGCCGCCCGCGGCTGGTCAGCGTGCAGTACGCCAACAACGAGGTCGGCGTCATTCAGGATATCCCCGCCCTTGCGGCGCAGTGTGCGGCGGCCGGCGTGCCGCTGCATGTCGACGCCGTGCAGGCCGCCGGGCACCTGGAACTTTCGCTGGCCAACATCGACTACCTCACCGCCTCGGCCCACAAATTCGGCGGGCCCAAGGGCATCGGTTTTCTGTATGCCCGCCAGCCCGCCGCGCTGCAGCCGCTGATCTTCGGCGGCAGCCAGCAGGGCGGGCTGCGTCCGGGCACCGAGCCGGTCGCCCAGATCGTCGGCCTTGCCCGCGCGCTGGAACTGACCTGCGCCCGCCGGGCCGAAAGCGCCGCCGCCAAGCGCGCGCTGGCGGCCGATTTCTGCCGCACGCTGCGCGCAGGCTGGCCGCAGGCCCGCTTCCACAGTGGGGCGGCCGGTCTGCCCGGCCTGGTCAGCGTCGGCCTGCCCGGCTTTGACGGCCAGGCCCTGACCTACCGCCTCGACCTGGCGGGGGTCTGCGTTTCCCCCGGGGCCGCCTGTGACAACACGGGCCGGTCCCACCCGTCCCATGTGCTGCTGGCCCTTGGGGGCACGGCGGCCGAGGACGCCCTTTGTACCCTGCGCTTCAGCTTTGGCGTGGCCAACCGCCCCGGCCACGGGGCCGAAGCCGCCCGCCGCCTGCTGCAAGCTCTGCAAAACCCCACCATTCAACCACACTAAAGGAGGTCACACACCATGGCATTTACCAAATGCTGGCTCGCCTACCCGGCCATCCCCGGCGCGGCCTGTGAAAAACTGACCGTCTGCGTCCCGGCGGGGGACGACCCCGTCCTGGCCAGCGCCCGGGCGGAGCTCGCCACCGGCTTCAAGGGCCTGTACGGCGCGGAGTTGGCCGACGCCCCCGGCCAGGCGGACGTCCGCCTGGAGATCGACCCGGCGCTTGACGCCGAAGGCTACCGCATCGCTGCGGGCGAAGGCCGCTGCAGCGTTGCGGGCGGCAGTGCCACCGGCGTGCTGTACGGCGTCTTTGCGCTGCTGCGCGCGCTGCAGATGAACGGCTGCGCCCTCAAGGACCTGACCCTGCGGCAGCAGGCGGCCCCGGCCAACGTTCACCGCATGCTCAACCACTGGGACAACATGGACGGCAGCATCGAGCGTGGCTACTCCGGCGATTCCTTCTTCTTCAAGGACGACGTCGTGCTGGTGGATGAGGACCGTCTCAACGCCTACGGCCGCATGCTGGCCTCGGTGGGCATCAACGGCATCGTCATCAACAACGTCAACGTCAAGCAGGCGGCCAGCTGGCTCATCACCGACCGCTACTTCGCCCCGCTGCGCCGCTATCAGGAGATCCTCGGCGCTTACGGCGTCAAGCTGTATCTGAGCATCAACTTCGCCGCGCCCATCGAGCTCGGCGGCATGGACACCTGCGACCCCTGCGACCCGGCTGTTGCCGCCTGGTGGAAGGAAAAGGCCGCCGATGTGTGGGCCAACCTGCCCGGTCTGGGCGGCTTCCTCGTCAAGGCCGACAGCGAAGGCCGCCCCGGCCCCTTCACCTACAACCGCACCCAGGCCGACGGCGCCAACATGCTGGCCGACGCCGTGGCGCCGTTCGGCGGCCACATCGTCTGGCGCTGCTTCGTCTACAACTGCCAGCAGGACTGGCGCGACACCAAGATCGACCGCGCCTGCGCGGGCTACAACGCCTTCATGCCGCTGGACGGCCAGTTCCGCGACAACGTCACGCTGCAGATCAAGAACGGCCCCATGGACTTCCAGGTGCGCGAGCCGGTCTCGCCGCTGATCGGCGGGCTCAAGCACACCCACATCATGGTCGAATTCCAGATCGCGCAGGAATACACCGGCCAGCAGCGCCATGTCTGCTATCTGATGCCGTGGTTCCGCCAGGTGCTCGACTTTGACCTGCGCACCCGCCCGGACAACAGCACGGTCGCCGCGCTCATCCGCGGTGCGGGCAACGGCATGGCCGCCGTAACCAACACCGGCAACGACGAAAACTGGACCGGCCACGATCTGGCCGCCGCCAACCTCTACGGCTTCGGCCGCCTGAGCTTTGACCCGACCATGAGCCCCGAGACCATCGCGGACGAATGGCTGCGCCAGACCTTCGGCCAGAACCCGCCGGTCGAAAAGACGCTGCACGAGATCCTCATGCAGTCCTGGCCCACCTACGAAAAATACAACGCGCCGCTGGGCGTGGGCTGGATGTGCAACCCCAACTATCACTACGGCCCGAACGTCGACGGCTACGAGTATGACCGCTGGGGCTGCTACCACCGCGCCTCCTTCGACGGCATCGGCATCGACCGCACCCCCACCGGCAGCGACTACTGCCACCAGTATGCGCCGGAGCTGGCCGAGATGTACGCCAATGTCGACACCTGCCCGGACGAATTGATCCTGTTCTTCCACCATCTGCCGTACAGCCATGTGCTCAAGAGCGGCAAGACCGTGCTGCAGCACATCTACGACACCCACTTTGAAGGCGCCGAGGACGCGGCCCGCTTCTATGACGAAGTCATCGCCCTCAAGCCGTATCTCGACCCCGCGGTCTATGCCCGCCTGGAGGCGCGCTTTGCCCACCAGAAGGCCCATGCCTGCGAATGGCGCGATGTCATCAACACCTACTTCTACCGCAAGACCGGCATCCCCGACGCGCATGGCCGCAAGATCTATCCGTAAGCCCATCATTCTGCACAACAGGGAAGGGGCGCTGCGGCGCCGCAGCGCCCCTTCCTGCTGTTTTATGAACCGTTTTGTACCTTTACAATCAGCCAATAAAAAAGCGCCCCCTTGCGGGGACGCCTGGTTTTGGTTTTAAGAGAGGCTGCTGTTTGAGCCGAGCTTGCGGAACTCGCTGGGCGTACAGCCGATCTGCGATTTGAAGATCCGGTTGAATGTGGCCAGAGAGTTGAACCCCGACCGCATCGCCACTTCGGTGATGGGCAGGGTGAAATCCACCAGCAGGTTCTTGGCGTACAGGATGCGCCGCTCCAGCAGAAAGTTGTGGCAGGTCGTGCCGGTCATCGTCTTGAACAGGCGGGCAAAGTGATATTTGCTGAACCCGGCTTCGTTGGCCAGCTCGTCCAGCGAAAGGTTCTCGGTGCAGTGCGATGTGATGTAGTTGCACAGCTCGGTGAACCGCTCCTGCTGCTCCTGCTGCTTGGGCGTGTTCAGCTCCTCGCCGTGGATCTGGCGCGTGTAATGCCGCCCGATCGTCGCAAAGTAATGCAGCATCATCGAGGCAATCTCGCAGTCGCGGTAGGTGTCCGCCCCGCCGTATTCCGCTTCCATGCGCGTCAACTGCGCAAACAGGCGGTCGGCCAGGTCGGGGTCGTCGGCCCGGCGGAACAGCTTGTACGGGTGCAGCGTGGAGAAAAACAGCGAAAGCTCCTGGAACTGTTCGTAAAAGGAGTTGCTGAAGTTCACAATGTACCGCTCGCCGGAAGGCGGCGCCGTGATGCTGTGCAGCTCGCCGGAAGCGATGATCAGCACATCGTGCGGCAGCAGCGTCAGCGCCTGCCCGGCGATCGTCACCTGGTAGGTGTTCTCAATCGGGCAGATGATCTCCCCGGGCACATGCCAGTGCAGCGGGAAGTCCTCCGCTGTGTGGTTGTGGTACAGCCGCGTGGTGGACGAGACCTTGAAATCGACTGTCTCGGTCGTACCGTTGAGTTTTTCGATCATGGTTGTTTCCTCCCGGGAACATGGCGGGCGCGGCGCGCAGCCGGCCTCACAAAGCCTCGATGAACTGGTTGATGAAGTGCAGCGCCACCCCCAGCGGCACCGCGTGCTTGGGGTAGTGGCACAGCCGCACATAGTCGGCCGTCTCGGCAAAGGGGTCGCGCGCGGCGGTCAGCCGCCGCAGCTCGGGCAGGTAGGGCGGCAGATACTGCGCCAGATACCCGCCCAGCACGATGTTGCAGTCCAGCGCCATGCGGATCGAGACCAGCCCCACCGCCAGGTGGCGCAGATAGTCCGACCACAGCGTGCGGTAAGCAAGGTTGCCGGCTTCAAGCCCGGCAAAGAACTGCTCCACCGTGACGCCCAGATCGGTCGAAAGCCGGGCCGAGGAGCAGTACGCCTCCAGGCACCCGTGCTGGCCGCACTGGCAGGGCAGCCCGCCGGGCTGCACGCAGATGTGGCCGAACTCGCCGCTGCGCCCGTTGGCGCCGGTGTAGGGCACGCCGTCGATCAGCACGGCCCCGCCCACGCCGCCTTCCAGCGAAAGATAGGCAATGCTGCCCTTCTCCTGCTGGGCGAACCACTCGGCGTAACCGCCGCTGGTGGCGTCGTTGCTCAAAAGGACAGGGCAGGGGATGGCGTCGGCCAGCGGCTGCAGGTCCTCATCGTGCAGGTGCAGCGTCGGCGATGTCAGCACCCGCGTGCGCTCGGCGTTCAGGATGGCGGGCAGCGCAATGCCGGCGCCCAGCAGCTTTTCGCGGTTGAGCCCAAAGTCGTGCATGAACTGCGCCAGCTCCTCCGCCAGCAGGCGGCCCAGCTCGGCCAGGCTGCCGGTGCGCGGGTGGGAGCATTTGCGGTAAGCGATCTCCTCCAGCCGCAAATTGGCGGCCAGGATGCGGAAATGTTCGCCCGAGACCGAGACCCCCAGCGCAAAGCGGGCGTTTTCGGCCACCGACAGCTGCACGGCCCGCCGCCCGCCGGTCGACTCCCGCATGCCGTTGGTCTGCACAAGCTCGGCGCGCAGCAGTTCGGCCAGGTTCTGGTGCACGGTCGGCGTGCTCAGGCCCAGGTCGTCGGCGATCTCCTGCTTGGAGCGCCCCTGCGGTGCGCTATACAGGTAGCGGTAGATCCGGTTGCGGGTCAGCCGCCGCCGCTCGGTCGCGGTCTGGTTCAGCTTCTCCATACAAACCTCACATAACTTAACAAAAGGGTTTCCGATGGGTAGATACTACTATACTAGCCAACGGCGGAAAAAATGTCAATGAAAGCGCGAAACCTTGGCGATTATTGCTGATAAACGCGAACTCTTTTTGTGCATTTCGGACATTGACACCGTGCCCTGCAAACAGTATCATATAAAAAGAACTTATATAAATGTTCTTTACAAAAGAACATGGAAAGGCGGTACATATGCTGTACATCGGCGTTGACCTTGGCACTTCGGCCTGCAAGTTTTTGCTGGTGGATGAAGAAGGCAAGGTTTGCAATCAAGTTACCCGGGAATACCCCCTGAGCATGCCGCATACCGGCTGGAGCGAGCAGAGCCCCGCCGGCTGGTGGAAGGCCTGCCTGGAAGGCATCCCCATGCTGCTCGAAGGCTTTGACCCCGCCCAGGTGCAGGGCATCGGCATCGGCGGCCAGATGCATGGCCTTGTGGCGCTGGACAGCGATGACAACGTCCTGCGCCCGGCCATCCTCTGGAACGACGGCCGCACGGCCAAGGAGACCGATTACCTCAACAATGAGATCGGCCGCGCCACCCTGAGCCGCTACACCGGCAACATCGCGTTCGCCGGCTTTACCGCCCCCAAGATCCTGTGGATGAAGGCCAACGAGCCCGAACTCTATGCCCGCATCGCCAAGATCATGCTGCCCAAGGACTACCTGGTCTACTGCATGACCGGCGTGCATGCGACCGATTACTCCGACGCTTCCGGCATGCTGCTGCTCGATGTCGAGCACAAGTGCTGGAGCAAGGAAATGTGCGAGATCTGCGGCGTTCAGCCCGAATGGCTGGCCACGCTGTACGAAAGCTGGGAGCAGGTCGGCACCCTCAAGCCCGAAGTCGCCAAAGCGCTGGGCCTGTCCGAGAACGTCAAGGTCTGCGCGGGCGCGGGCGACAACGCCGCCGCGGCCGTGGGCACCGGCACCGTCGGCGACGGCCGCTGCAACATCTCGCTCGGCACCTCCGGCACCATCTTCATCTCCAGCAAGAAGTTCGGCGTTGACGACACCAACGGCCTGCACGCGTTCGCCCATGCGGACGGCGGCTGGCACCTGATGGGCTGCATGCTGTCTGCTGCTTCCTGCAACAAGTGGTGGATGGACGACATCCTCAAAGTCACCGACAAGGATTACCCGGCCGAGCAGGCCCCCATTACCAACGACCACCTGGGCCGCAACAAGGTCTTCTTCCTGCCCTACCTGATGGGCGAGCGCAGCCCCATCAACGACACCGACTCCCGCGGTACGCTGATCGGCCTGAGCATGGACACCACCCGCGCCGACATCACCCAGGCCGTCATGGAAGGCGTCTCCTTCGCCATCCGTGACTGCTATGAGGTCGCCCGCAGCCTGGGCGTCGAGATCCCGCGCTCCAACATCTGCGGCGGCGGCGCCAAGAGCCCGCTGTGGTGCAACATCATGGCGAACGTCCTCGGCATTCCGCTGGACATCCTCGTCACCGAGCAGGGCCCCGGCTACGGCGGCGCGCTGCTGGCCATGGTCTGCTGCGGCCGTTACGCCACCGTGCAGGAGGCGACCGACGCGCTCGTGCATGTGTCCCGCACCATTGAGCCCGACCCCGAACTGACCGCCCGCTATGAGGAGCGCTACCAGAAGTTCAAGCAGATCTATCCGACCTGCAAACCTCTTTTCAAAAAGCTCGCGGAATGATATACTTGTTTTAAAAAGGGGGTTTTTCTCATGAAGATCTATCCTGTCTCCGCGCCTGAGTTTGCGCCCTACGGCCGTGTGATCACCGGCTACGAGGCGGAATGCAAGGCCATCACCGCGGCGCTGGCCGCCCACACCCCGCTGCCCGAAGCCACCGACTATGTGCCGGAGGAACCGGCCCTGCAGTCTCTGCCCGAGGCGAAGACCCTCGGCGTGGCGCTGTACGGCGGCATGCCGGTCCAGTTCGGCTGGTGCAACGGCCACAACACCAAGCTCAACTGCCTGGAGTATCACCGTGACAGCGAGTTCAACCTCGGCACCGAGGACTTCGTCCTGCTGCTTGCCCGCGAGGACGACGTTGTCGGCGGCAAGCTGGACACCGCCAAGGTCAAGGCGTTCCGCGTGCCCGCCGGGGTCCTGGTGGAAGTGTACGCCACCTCGCTGCACTACGCGCCCTGCCACACCGACCCCGCCAAGGGCTTCCGCGTGATGGTGGCGCTGCCGCAGGGCACCAACACCGCCAAGCCGGAGCTGCCGGTGCGCGGCGGCGACGATGCCTGCCTGTGGGCCTGCAATAAATGGCTGCTGGCCCACCCCGAATCTGCCGAAGCCGGACAGGGCGCCGTGGTTGCTCTGACCGGAGTGAATACCGACATCGCAAACGACCTGTAAACAAAACACGAACGGAGGAATTTTCTATGAAATCCACCAACATCCCCGAAGTCAAGCTGGGTCTCATCGCCGTCAGCCGCGACTGCTTCCCCATTGAGCTGAGCCAGAAGCGCCGCGCCGCCGTGGCCGCCGCCTGCGCCGCCAAGGGCGTCGACATCTACGAGGCCAAGACCACCGTCGAAAACGAGAAGGACATGCTCGCCGCCGTCAAGGAAGTCACCGAAGCCGGCTGCAATGCCCTGACCGTCTTCCTCGGCAACTTCGGCCCTGAGACCCCCGAAACCCTGATTGCCAAGTACTTTGACGGCCCCTGCATGTTCGTGGCGGCTGCCGAAGGTGACGGCGACCTGATCAACGGCCGCGGCGATGCGTACTGCGGTATGCTGAACTGCTCCTACAACCTCGGCATGCGCCACCTCAACGGCTACATCCCCGAGTATCCGATCGGCACCGCCGAGGAACTGGCCGACAAGATGGCCGAGTTCGTCCCGATGGCCCGCGCGATCATCGGCGTCAAGAACCTGAAGATCATCACCTTCGGCCCCCGCCCGCAGGACTTCTTCGCCTGCAACGCCCCCATCATGGGCCTGTACAAGCTCGGCGTCGAGGTCGAAGAGAACTCTGAGCTCGACCTGCTCGTCGCCTACAAAGAGCATGCCAACGACCCCCGCATCGACGATGTCTGCAAGGACATGGCCGCCGAGATGGGCGAAGGCAAGTACTATCCCGACCTGCTGGCCCGCATGGCGCAGTTTGAGCTGACCCTGCTCGACTGGGCCGAGGCCCACAAAGGCAGCCGTCAGTATGTCGCTTTTGCCGACAAGTGCTGGCCCGCCTTCCCGTCTCAGTTCGGCTTTGAGCCCTGCTACGTCAACTCCCGCCTGGCTTCCCGCGGCATCCCCGTCTCCTGCGAAGTCGATATCTACGGCGCTCTGTCCGAGTACATCGGCATGTGCATCTCCGGCGATACCGTCACGCTGCTCGACATCAACAACAGCGTGCCGCAGTACCTGTATGACGAGGACATCAAGGGCAAGTTCGACTACACCCTCACCGATACCTTCATGGGCTTCCACTGCGGCAACACGCCTTCCTGCAAGATGTGCGCCGACCGCGCGGTCAAGTACCAGCTGATCCAGCACCGCCTGCTCGAGCCCGCCGGCAGCGAGCCCGATTTCACCCGCGGCACGCTGGAAGGCGACATCGCCGCTTCCGACATCACCTTCTACCGCCTGCAGTGCGACAGCGAAGGCGTCCTGCGCAGCTACATCGCCGAGGGCGAAGTCCTGCCGGTCGCGACCCGCTCCTTCGGCGGCATCGGTGTGTTCGCCATCCACGACATGGGCCGCTTCTACCGCCATGTCCTGGTCCAGAAGCACTATCCGCACCATGGCGCCGTGGCCTTCGGCCATTACGGCAAGCTGATGTTCGAGGTCTTCAAGTTCCTCGGCGTCGCCGACATCGCCTGGAACCAGCCCAAGAGCCTGCCCTACGCCACCGAAAATCCCTGGGCTTGACGCAATGCGTCAACGGGCGGAGCAACAGGCTTTGCCCAATATCCAATATCATCGCCGTTATCCGTTTTGAAACCGTAGAATAGAATTCTGCAGGGGCGGCCGCATGCCAAGCGAGGACCCAATGGTCCGCCCGTGCGCATGCGGTGCGCCCCTGCGGTTTTCTGTTACATAGGCACGCAGTCAACCAGAAACGAAAGAAAGGATGCAAAGACCATGAGATTCTTCATTGATACCGCCAATGTGGACGAGATCCGCAAAGCCAACGACATGGGCGTCATCGCCGGCGTTACCACCAACCCCAGCCTGATCGCCAAGGAAGGCCGCGACTATGCCGAGACCCTGGCCGAGATCGCCACCTTCGTGGACGGCCCCATCTCCGGCGAGGTCAAGGCCACCACCACCGACGCCGAGACCATGGTCAAGGAAGGCGAGGCCATCTACGCGCTCGATCCCAAGCACATGGTCGTCAAGATCCCCATGACCGGCGAAGGCCTCAAGGCTATCAAGGCGCTGTCCGCCAAGGGCATCCCCACCAACTGCACCCTGATCTTCACCGCCAACCAGGCCCTGCTGGCCGCCCGCGCCGGCGCGACCTACGTCAGCCCGTTCCTCGGCCGTCTGGACGATATCTCCCAGCCCGGCATCGAGCTGATCGAGTCCATCCGCGGCATCTTCTGCAACTATCCCGAGATCAAGACCCAGATCATCGCCGCCAGCGTGCGCAACCCGATCCATGTCACCGACTGCGCTCTTGCCGGCGCCGACATCGCCACCGTGCCCTACAAGGTCATCGAGCAGATGCTGCATCACCCGCTGACCGATTCCGGCATCGAGAAGTTCAAGGCCGACTACTGCAAGGTGTTTGGTGAATAATATGACGAACGAAGAACGTAAAGCGCTGCAGATCGCAGCCTGCAAAGTCCGCATGGGTGTGATCGAATCCACCCACGGGGCCAAGGCCGGCCACCCCGGCGGCAGCCTCTCGGCGGCCGAAATGTTCGCGTACCTTTATAACAAAGAGATGCGCATCGACCCCGCCGATCCCAAATGGGACGACCGCGACCGCTTCGTGCTCTCCAAGGGCCACACGGCCCCCGGCCTGTACAGCGCGCTGGCCTACCGCGGCTTCTTCCCGGTCGCGGACCTGCCCACGCTGCGCCACATCGACAGCTACCTGCAGGGCCACCCCAACATGAACACGGTCCCCGGCGTCGATATGTCCACCGGCTCGCTCGGCCAGGGCGTTTCCTGCGCCGCGGGCATGGCCAAGGCCGCCAAGTACCTCAAGAAAGACAACGTCCGCGTCTACACGCTGCTGGGCGACGGCGAGATCGAGGAGGGCGAAGTCTGGGAGGCGTTCATGTTCGCCGCCAAGTATGCTCTCGATAACTTCTGCGTCATCATCGACCTCAACGGCCTGCAGATCGACGGCCCCACAAAGGACGTCATGAACACCGAACCGGTCGACGCCAAGATGCGCGACTTCGGCTTTGAGGTCGTCACGATCAACGGCCACGATGTGGACGAGATCGAGAAGGCGTTCGACGTCTTCCACGCGACGTCCGGCAAGCCTACCGCCATCCTCATGCACACCACCAAGGGCAAGGGCGTCAGCTTTATGGAAAACCAGGTCGGCTGGCACGGCAAGGCCCCCAATGACGAAGAGTATAAGACCGCCATGGACGAACTCAACGCCCAGATGGCAGAACTGGAGGCGCAAGCATGAGTGATGTCAAGAAGATCGCCACCCGCGACAGCTACGGCAACGCGCTGGTAGAACTGGCGAAAGATCATCCCGATGTCGTCGTGCTGGATGCCGACCTGGCCGCCGCCACCAAGACCGGCGTGCTCAAAAAAGCCTACCCCGACCGCCACTTTGACTGCGGCATTGCCGAGAGCAACATGGTGGCCGTGGCCGCCGGCATGGCGGCGATGGGCCTTGTGCCGTTCGCTTCCAGCTTTGCGATGTTTGCGGCCGGCCGCGCGTTCGAGCAGGTCCGCAACTCCATCGGCTACCCGCACCTCAACGTCAAGATCGGCGCCACCCACGGCGGCATCTCGGTCGGCGAAGACGGCGCTTCGCACCAGTGCTGCGAGGATTTCGCGCTCATGCGCTCGATCCCCGGCATGACCGTGCTCTGCCCGTCTGACGACGTCGAGGCCCGCGCCGCCGTCAAGGCCGCCTACGAACACGAAGGGCCCGTCTACCTGCGCTTCGGCCGTCTGGCGCTGCCCGTGTTCCATGACGAAGCCAACTTCAAGTTTGAGATCGGCAAGGGCGAGCAGCTCACCGAAGGCAACGATGTGGCCATCCTCGCCACCGGCCTCGAAGTGGGCGAAGCGCTGACCGCGGCCGAAACCCTCAAAAACGAGGGCATCCACGCCCGCGTCATCAACCTCTGCACGATCAAGCCGCTCGACGAGGAGATCGTCGTCAAGGCGGCGCGCGAGTGCGGCGCCGTCGTCACCTGCGAAGAGCACAGCGTCTTCGGCGGTCTCGGCGAAGCCGTCGCCGGTGTTCTGGCCGAGCAGTGCCCGACCAAAATGCGCCGTGTCGGCGTCAAGGACGTGTTCGGCCACTCCGGCCCCGCGTGGGACCTGCTCGAGCAGTTCGGCCTGCGTGCGGACGCCATCATCGCCGCTGTAAAGGAGCTGATCTAAGATGATCGCCATTGGCTGTGACCACGGCGGCTACGAGCTCAAGCAGAAGATCCTGGCCCACCTGACCGAGCGCGGTCTCGAATACCAGGACTTCGGCTGCGACTCGACCGCTTCGGTCGATTACCCTGTCTACGGCAAGGCCGTGGCCCACGCGGTGGCCGAAGGCCGCTGCGACCGCGGCATCGTCATCTGCTCCACCGGCATCGGCATCTCGATCGCCGCCAACAAGGTGCCCGGCATCCGCTGCGCCTTGTGCGGGGACTGCTTCTCCGCCCGGGCCACGCGCCAGCACAATGACGCCAACGTCCTGGCGCTCGGCGCGCTTGTGACCGGCCCCGGCCTGGCGCTGCAGATCGTGGACATTTTCCTGGACACTCCGTTTTCCGGCGAAGAGCGGCACAGCCGCCGCATCAGTCAGTTGGAGGAGACCCATGCTTGAATTCTGCGCCTCGATCCTGGCGGCGGACTTTGCCCGCCTTGGCCAGGATGTCGGCGCGGCCGAGGCCGCGGGCGTCGATGTGTTCCACATTGACGTGATGGACGGGCATTTTGTGCCCACCATCTCCTTTGGCCCGCTGGTGGCCCGCGCGCTGCGCGGGGTGACGGCCAAACCGCTGGACGTACACCTGATGGTGGAAGTCCCGCAGCAGTTTGTGCCGGAGCTGGCCGCCATCGGCGTCGACCGTATCTCGGTCCACCGGGAGGTGCCCGGCGGGCCGGACGCGGCGCTGACGGCCATCCATGCGGCGGGGCTCAAGGCGGGCCTGGTGCTCAACCCCGAGACCCCGGTCGAGGCCGCCGAACCTTACCTGCCCCTGTGCGACCAGATCCTGTTGATGACGGTGCACCCGGGCCGCGGCGGCCAGGCGTATCTGCCCGGCAGCAGCGAGAAGATCGCCGCCATGCGGGCGCTGCTGCAAAAGGCGGGTTCCCCGGCCATCATCCAGGTCGATGGAGGGCTCAACGCCAAAACGCTGCCCGAAGCCCGGGCCGCGGGCGCGGATTCCTTCATCATGGGCAGCGCCGTCTTTGGCGGCGATATCCGCCGGAACCTGCAGCAGCTGCGGCAGGCGGCGGGTATGCCCTGACCATATCCTTTTGCGATTTCCTCAATTTCCCTTCCCATATTTCCCAAACGCAGCAGGCGCTGCCCCGGCAAAGGGGCAGCGCCTGTTGTGTTTGTCCGGGCCTGCGGTGCGCTTCACAGTTTGGTCAAACAATGTTTGGAGTTCTTTCAAACTTCTTTTATACGTCTGCTACATTTCCGGCCTATCATAAAAAGCACAACAAAGGCAGGGCGGAAACATTCGCCCGCCGTTCACCGCACCCGGCCATGCGAGGGCAACCGCCCGGTCCGGGCGGCGGACAACCAACAAGGCCATTGCGCCATCACATAAATGCAAACCGCCGCACCGGCAGCTGCCTGCCCTGTGCGACGGTTTGCTCGTAAAAATAAAAAGCGGACGCCGTACCATGGGCGCCCGTGCGGCAAACAAAAACGGCCGGTCATAAGACCGGCCGTTTCGTGTGGTGCGCGGTACAGGACTCGAACCTGTGACCTCCTGCACGTCAAGCAGATGCTCTACCAGCTGAGCTAACCGCGCATTTGTCAGTTGCGACTTTTATACTATACCAAACCTTGCGCCAAAAATCAAGCCTTTTTTGAAAAAAATATTTGTTTTTGGGGGCGTTTTCCCGCTCCTTGGCGCGGCAGCGGGCGGCGGGCGGGCAAAATCACCGCCGCAGCGCGCAAAATATCCGGCGCGCCCGGCGCGGCTGCTCTTGCTGTTTTGCTGAAAATATGGTATACTACTTTGGTTAAAATGGCGAGGTGTAACGAAATGCGCGTGATTGGCATCGACCCCGGCTATGCGATCGTCGGCTGGGGCGTGGTGGATTATGTGGGCAACCGCTTTGCCCCGGTGGGGTACGGCGCGGTGCTGACCGATAAGGATACCCCTTTTGAGCAGCGCCTGGCCGAAATTTACGAAGGCGTGCAGGACATCCTGCGCCGTTACCAGCCGCAGGCGCTCTCGCTCGAAAAGCTGTTCTATCAGCACAACCAGACCACCGTCATCGGCGTGGCCGAAGCCCGCGGCGTCATCCTGCTTGCGGCGGCCCAGGCCGGGGTGCCGGTGTACGAGTATACGCCGATGCAGGTCAAGCAGGCCGTGACCGGGTACGGCAAGGCGGTCAAGCGCCAGATCCAGGAGATGACCCGCACGCTGCTCAAGCTGCCCGCCATCCCCAAACCGGACGATACCGCCGACGCGCTGGCCATGGCCGTGACCCACTGCCACTGCAGCCGCAGCCAGCTGCTGGGCACCGCGCCGCGCTGAACCGCGGCCCCGTATAGAAAGAGGAATAAGGCATGATCTACTGTCTGACAGGCAAAATACTGAAAAAGACGCTGGACACTGTCGTTATCAGCTGCGCCGGGGTCGGCTACGCGGCCCAGGTGCCCACCACCACGGCCGAGGCCCTGCCCGCCGCGGGCCACGAAGCCACGCTGTACACCGTGCTTTCGGTGAGCGAAAACGACGTCGCCCTCTACGGCTTTGCCAGCGAGGACCAGCGCGCCTGCTTCAAGCTGCTGACCTCGGTTTCGGGCGTCGGCCCCAAGGCCGGGCTGGCGATCCTGTCCATCCTCACGCCGGAAAAAGTCGCGCTAGCGGCTTCCTCCGGCGACCACAAGGCGTTCACCGCGGCGTCCGGCGTCGGCCCCAAGCTCGCGCAGCGCATCGCGCTCGAACTCAAGGACAAGGTCGGCAAGGGGTTGGCCGCCGGAACCGGCTTTGCTGCCGCAGGCACGGCCGCCCCGCCCCCGGCCAGCGCCCCCGCCCAGGCGGTGGCCGCGCTGGTCAGCCTCGGCTACACGGCGTCGGAGGCTTCGATGGCTGTCGCCCGTGTCGACGATACGCTGCCGGTGCAGGACATCATCAAGATCGCCCTGCGCGGGCTGTCCCGTGCCGGGCGCTGAACCGCCCGCCGCTCTGCATCCATAAAACATAGAAGGGAACACCATGGCGCAAAATCAGGAATATACCGTCGACCCGACCCGGCTCGTCAGCCCGGACCCCGGCCCCGCCGACGCCGAAGAAAACAGCCTGCGCCCCAAAACGCTGGATGATTATGTCGGCCAGGACAAGGTCAAGGGCAACCTGCGCATCTATCTGCGCGCGGCGCAGCAGCGCGGCGAGCCGATGGACCATATCCTTTTGTACGGCCCGCCCGGCCTTGGCAAAACAACGCTGGCCGGTATCGTCGCGCAGGAGATGGGCGTGCAGGTGCGCATCACCTCCGGCCCGGCCATCGAAAAGCCCGGCGACCTGGCCGCGCTGCTGACCAACCTGCAGGAGGGGGACATCCTCTTTATTGATGAGATCCACCGCCTGTCCCGCCAGGTCGAGGAGGTGCTCTACCCGGCGCTCGAGGACTTTGCGCTCGATATCATGATCGGCAAAGGCCCTTCGGCCCAGAGCATCCGCATCAACCTGCCGCGCTTCACGCTCATCGGCGCCACGACCCGCGCCGGGCAGCTCACCGGTCCGCTGCGCGACCGTTTCGGCATCCTGCTCAAGCTCGAGCCCTACAGCCCGGACGAACTGGCCCGCATCATCACGCGCAGCGCGGGAATTCTCGGCATCCCCATCGACCATGACGGCGCGCTGGAGCTCGCGCGCTGCAGCCGCGGCACGCCGCGCATCGCCAACCGCCTGCTCAAGCGGGTGCGCGATTTCGCGACCGTGCAGGGCGACGGCGCCATCGACGGCGCCATCGCCGTCGCGGCGCGCAAGCAGATGGACATTGACGCGCAGGGCCTGGACGAGCTCGACCGCGGCGTGCTGCGCGCGATCATCGAGCTGTACGGCGGCGGCCCGGTCGGCCTTGACACGCTGGCCGCCGCGCTGGGCGAGGAGAGCGTCACGCTGGAGGACCTCTGCGAGCCCTACCTGATGCAGCTCGGCTACCTGACCCGCACCCCGCGCGGCCGCTGCGTCACCCGCCTGGCCTATGAACACCTGCGCCTGCCCGTGCCCCGCCGCCTGCGCGAGGACGACGAGACCGACGGCGGCCAGCAGAGCCTGTACTGATATAAATTAGGAATGAGGAATTGATTCTGGGCGAGGCCGCAGGCCATAAAGAATAAAGTGCCTGACAGCATATACATTGCGCCGCTACCTGATCACTTTTTTTGGGCGCGCCTTTGGCGCGTGATCCACCACAATTCCTAATTTCTAATTTCTAATTCCTCATTTTATCGACTATATTGCTTTCTCCCCGCAGGGGAAAAGCCGGAAAGGAAACTGTATGCGACCCGCAGATACCTGGCAGGACTATGAACTGATCGACGCCACCAACCACAACCGGCTCGAACGCTGGGGCCAGACGCTGCTGATCCGCCCTGACCCGCAGATCATCTGGAAAAGCGAGCCGGTTAGCCCGCTGTGGAACCAGGCGGACGCCGTTTACCACCGCTCGGCCAAAGGCGGCGGCAGCTGGGAACAGCGCCGCAAGCTGCCCGCGCGCTGGCGCATCGGCTGGCAGGACCTCACCCTCATCGTCAGCCCCACCGGCTTCAAGCATACCGGCGTCTTTCCGGAGCAGGCCGTCAACTGGGCCTGGTACCGCGAAAAGATTGCGGCGGCCGGCCGCCCCGTCAAGGTGCTCAACCTGTTCGGCTACACCGGCGGGGCCACGCTGGCCTGCCTGGCGGCCGGGGCTTCGGTCACCCATGTCGACGCCTCCAAGGGCATGGTCGCCTGGGCGCGGGAAAACGCCGCGGCCAGCGGCCTTGCCGACCGCCCCTGCCGCTGGATCGTGGACGACTGCATGAAGTTTGTCGCCCGCGAGATCCGCCGCGGCAGCCGGTATGACGGCGTCATCATGGACCCGCCCAGCTACGGCCGCGGCCCCGGGGGCGAGGTGTGGAAGCTCGAGGACAGCGTCTTTGACCTCATCACGCTCACGGCGCAGGTCCTCACCGATACGCCGCTGTTCTTTGCCATCAACTCCTACACCGAGGGCCTCAGCCCGGCGGTCATGGAATACATTCTGAAAACCACGCTCTGCCCGCGCCTGGGCGGGCGCACCGCCTGCGACGAGATCGGCCTGCCGGTCTCGGCCACCGGCGGCGTCGTGCCCTGCGGCGCGACCGCGCTGTGGCAGCAAGACTGATGAAGGGGGATTCGCCCATGGACCCGATGCTCCGCGCACAGGAGGTGCGCTTCCGCTATGACCCCGAGACCCCGGACTACGCCGTGGACGGCGTGAGCCTTACGGTCGGCAAGGGCGAGTTCGTCGCTGTGCTCGGCGCCAACGGCTGCGGCAAAAGCACGCTCGCCAAACATTTCAACGCCATTCTTCTGCCGGAATCCGGCGCCGTCTTTGTCGAAGATATCGACACGCGCGACGAAAGCCGCCTGTACGATGTGCGCCAGAAGGCGGGCATGGTGTTCCAGAACCCGGACAACCAGATCGTCGCCACCATTGTCGAGGAGGACGTCGCCTTCGCGCTTGAAAACCTCGGCGTGCCCACGGACGAAATGCGCACCCGCGTCGACGACGCGATGAAGATGACCGGCATCTACGACTATCGCGAAAAAGCCCCGCACAAGCTCTCGGGCGGGCAGAAACAGCGCGTCGCCATCGCGGGCGTCATCGCGATGCGGCCGGACTGCCTGATTTTGGACGAAGCCACCGCCATGCTGGACCCGCGCGGCCGCAAGGCGGTCATGGATACGATCCGCCAGCTGCGCGCGGCGGGCATCTCGATCGTCTCGATCACCCATTATATGGAGGAGGCCGCCCAGGCCGACCGCGTGCTGGTCATGAGCCACGGCCGCATTGTGATGGAGGGCACGCCCGAGCAGGTGTTCAGCCAGACCCGGCGCCTGCAGAGCTATCACCTCGACGTGCCCCAGGCCGCCGAACTGCGCGACGAGCTGGCCGCCGCCGGCCTGCCGCTGCCGGAGGAAGTCATCACGCCGGAAGCCTGCGCGCAGGCACTGTACGATCTGCTCAAGTAAAAAACCATTCCAACGCCAAAAAGGGCGCAGCTTCACCGGCCGGAACACAGGGGGCCGGGCGGCATGCGCAGGGAAGGAACCGTTATGTCAGAGATCATCCGCTGTGAACATCTGCGCTACGTCTACAACCCCGGTCTGCCGGACGAGACCGTCGCGCTCGACGATGTGAATTTCTCGATGGAAGAGGGGGACTTTGTCGGCATCATCGGCTCGACCGGCAGCGGCAAGTCTACCCTTATCAGCCACTTCAACGGCCTGGACCGCCCCACGGCGGGCCGCATCCTCATTGACGGGCAGGACATGTGGGCCCCCGGCGCGGACCTGCGCAGCTTCCGCTTTCTGGTCGGGCTGGTGTTCCAGTACCCCGAATACCAGCTGTTCGAGGAGACCTGCGCCCGTGACATCGCCTACGGCCCGCGCAACATGGGCCTGGACGAGGCCGAGATCGCCCGCCGTGTCGAGGAAGCCGCCGCTTTCACCGGGCTGGACAGGGCCCTGCTCGAGCGCAGCCCGTTCGAGCTTTCGGGCGGGCAGAAGCGCCGCGTCGCTATCGCCGGCGTCATGGCGATGGAACCGCGCATCCTGGTGCTGGATGAACCCGCCGCGGGCCTTGACCCCGAGGGCCGCGATACCATCCTGACCCAGATCAAAGAATACCACCGCAAAACCGGCGTCACCGTTGTGCTGGTCAGCCACTCGATGGAGGACATCGCCAAATATGCCGACAAGGTGCTGGTCATGCACCACGCGCATGTGGCGATGTACGACACGGTCGAAAAGGTCTTTGCCCGCGCGCCGGAGCTGCTCGAGCTCGGCCTCTCGGTGCCGCAGGTCACGCAGATCTTCCTGCGCCTCAAAGAGATGGGCCTTGATATAAAGACCGACGTCTACACGATGCCCTACGCGGTCAAGACGGTGCTCAAGGCCTGGAACGCCCGCCACCCGGACAAGGCCCTGCCTATCGAAAGGGGGGACAGCCATGCTTCGTGATATTACGATCGGCCAGCATTTCCCCGGCCGTTCGGTGCTGCACCGCTGCGATCCGCGCCTCAAGCTGATCGGCGTCATCGCCTACATCATCGTCCTGTTTGTCGCCTCCAACCCGCTGGGCATCACGCTGTCGCTGGCCATGCTCGTGCTGCTTTACCGCGTTGCGCAGATCCCGCTCAAGCTGATCCTCAAAAGCCTCAAGCCCATCGTGCCGCTGATCGTGTTCACGGCCGTGCTCAACCTGTTCTTTGTCTCGGGCGAAGGCGAACCGCTGTGGCAGTTCTGGGTGCTGCGCGTCTACCGCGAAGGTGTCAACTACGCCGTGCTTATGGCCACCCGCGTCATCGCGCTCATCGCGGGCACCAGCCTTTTGACCTACACGACCAGCCCCATCGTGCTGACCGATGCAATCGAATCGCTGCTGCGCCCGCTGCAGAAACTGCATTTCCCGGTGCACGAGCTCGCGATGATGATGACCATTGCGCTGCGCTTTATCCCGACGCTGATCGACGAGACCGAAAAGATCATGAACGCCCAGAAAGCCCGCGGCGCCAAGCTGGATAACGGCAAATTCACCGAGCGCATCCGCGCGCTGATCCCCATCCTGATCCCGCTGTTCATCTCGGCCTTCCGCCGCGCCGACGAACTGGCGATGGCGATGGAATGCCGCTGCTACCACGGCGGCGAAGGCCGCACCCGCTTGAAGGTGCTGCGCTTCGGCCGCCTGGACATCCTCTGCGCCGCCGCCCTCACGGCGATGCTGGCGGTGATCCTTGCGACGAAGTTTTTCTTCTGATTTTAGTGACTTCGGGGGGGCTCCGGCGCGGCGCGCCGCCCGCCCCAAAATCCAAACGCTCAAACAGGGAATACAACATGAACGTCCTTCTCTGGCTTGCCTACAAGGGCACGAACTATGCGGGCTTCCAGGTGCAGCCCAACGCGCCGACCGTCTGCAGCACGCTGCAGGACGCGATGCAGGCCGTGCTTGGCTGCCGCCCCGACGTCAAAGGCTGTTCGCGCACCGATGCAGGCGTGCATGCGCGCCGTTTCGCGCTCAACTTCCACTATGATGGAAAGGTGCCGCTGCGGCAGCTGCCGCTGGCCTTCAACGCCCACCTGCCGCCCGATATCCGCGTGCTGGAAGCCCTGTCGGTCCCGGAAGATTTCCACGCCCGCTATGCGGCCCACGCCAAGACCTACGCCTACCGCATCCGCAGCGGCGCGGTCGACGATCCGTTCGACAGCGATTTTACCTACCGCGTCGCCGCGCCGCTTGACCTGGCCGCCATGCAGCGCGCCGCCGCCGGTTTTGTCGGCACGCACGATTTTCTGGCGCTCTGTGCGTCCGGGTCCAGCGTGGCCGCCCGCGGCGATACCGTGCGCACGGTGTTGGCCTGCACGGTCACGGCGGCGGACGGCGTCTACACGCTGACCGTCACGGCGGACGGCTATCTCTACAATATGGTGCGCATCCTGGCCGGTACGGTGCTGCAGGCCGGGCGCGGCAAGCTGGACCCCGCTGCGGTGCCCGCCATCCTGCAAAGCCGGGACCGCAGCCGTGCGGGCCCGACGCTGCCTGCCTGCGGGCTTTGCCTGCTGCGCGTCGACTACGACTGAAACAAGTTGGGGCATATCTGAATAAAGAGAGGAGGGGAGCGCATGCGCGCCGAAGATAAGGAACGCCTGGCCCGCCGCCAGCGTATGCTGGCGCGCGAGCGCGGGGAGCCGCTGCCGCAGCCGCCGGCCCAGGCAGCGGACAAACCGCCCGCCGCCCCGCCGCCCGCCGCGCCCCCGGCTGGCGCGGCGCAGAAAAAGCCGCCCGCCCGCCCGGCGGCCACGGCGGCCGCGCAGCCGCCGCAGGCGGCGGAACCCGCGCCCGCCGCGGCGCGCCTGCGCCCACTAAGCCCCATCCTGCGCCGCCGCAAACGCCGCCGCCGTCTGGCAGCCGCCGCGCTGGCGCTGGCGGCGCTGCTCGTGCTGGCCGGGCTCAGCGGCGCGCTGGGCGCGCTGGGGGCGCTCGCCGGGGACGCCGTCGACTCGGCCTACCTCTATCTGCACCGCGGCAGCGGCTGGCCTGCCGAGACCGGCATCGAATCGCCCTCCCGCGTGGAGCCGCTGGCCGGCGGCTTTGTCGTGCAGGACGCCGAGGACACGGCCGTCTATTCGGCCTACGGCAGCTGCATCCGCACCATCCAGCCCGGCTATGCCCGCCCGGCCCTGGCCGCGGGCAACACGCGCTTTGTGCTGTACGACCGCGCGGGGACCAGCGTGCGGGTGGAAAGCCGTACCCGCACGCTCAAAACGCTGACCATGCCGCAGGCGGTCATGCTGTGCGCCATCTCCTCCAACGGCACGCTGGGCGTCGTCACCCAGGCCGAGCGCTATGTGGCGCAGCTGCAGCTGCTGGACGCCGCCACCTATGAACCGCTCTTTACCTGGAAGATGACCCGCGAGGACGGCACGCCGGTGGCACTGGCTTTCGCGCCGGACAACCGCCGCTTTGCCGTTGGCACCGTCGCAGCGCGCGACGGCCGCCTGGTCTCCAAGGTAAGTTTGAGCCGCATTGCCGGCAAGGACGCCCCGCTGACCTATACGGCGGACGCGGGCAGCATGATCCTGCAGCTGCAGTGGCTGCCCGGCGGCCGCCTGCTGGCGGTGCTGGATACCTGCGCCGTGCTGCTTGACCCCGACACCGGGACCGAGCTCGCGCGCTATGATTTTGCCGGGCGCGAGCTGCTCGGCGTCTCGGTCAGCGGGCGCACGGCGGCGCTGCTGCTGGGCAGCCACAGCGGCAGCAGCCTGGTGCTGCTGGACGCCGCGCTCACGCTGCTGGCCGAAGCCGACGCGGCCCAGGCCACCGCCGTGACCTGCACCGATACCGCCGCCTATCTCATCGAAAACAACACCGTCGCCTGCTATACGCTGGACGGCAGCCTGCGCTGGGTGCATGCCTACGAGAGCCGCCCGCAGCTGGTGCTGGACGCCGCCCAGACGCTGCTGTTCACCGCAGGCCGCGCCGAGGTCCTCTCGGCGCCGGAATAAACCCGGCGCTGTTATTTGGGCCATCCGGGTCATTTGGGAAAGTAAAGGGAATATACAATTATGAACACTGCTTTTTATGCTCTGATCTATGACGTCATCTTCCTTGCGCTGCTCGTCGCCGCGGCACTGTTGGGCCGCCGCCGCGGCTTTGTGGCTTCGCTCGTGCTGCTGGTCGGCAGCGTGGCGGCCATCCTGGGCGCGGCGTGGGCCGCGCGCACCTTCGCGCCTGCGTTGTACGATTCCGCGTTCGCCCCGCTCATCAGCGAGCAGGTCGCTGCGATCCTGGCCGAAGCGGGCGGCGACGCCGCAGAACTGCTGGCCCGCCTCGACTTCCTGCCGCAGAGCATCGCCGCAGCGCTGGCGAACGTCCTCTCCCGTGTCGAGGGCACGGCCGGGCCGCAGGCCGCCGAAGCGCTGACCCCGGTCATCCTGCCGCTGGTGCAGGCGCTTTTGTTCCTCGTCGTCTATCTCGTCCTGCGCGCGCTTGTGCGGCTGGTCGCGTCGCTGCTGCGCCACCTCAACGCCGTGCCGGTCGTCGGTTCGCTCAACCGCGTGCTGGGGCTTGTGCTGGGCCTCGGCATCGGCGCGGTCAACTGCTGGGTCTGCGCCATGGTGCTGTGGCTGGCCTCCGTCTTTGCCGCCGGGCGCGTGCCGCTGCTCGGTGCGGGCACGCTGTCCGGCAGCGCGCTGTACCGCTTCTTCGCCGCGCTCAACCCGTTTTTGACCCACTATTGAGCCCGGCGCGCGCGGCGGCAGCCGTGCGGGTGATTTCTGAATTTTATCTGAATATTCCGCCCCCGCCCTTGCAAAAGCAGCGGCGGGGGTAGATAATAATAACGCAGGCGCGTGTGGGCCGGTTCTGCGCGCGCCTGCGCTTTCAATGGAAGAGGTGAATTTCTGTATGCTTTGTTCCCGCTGCAAAAAACGTACCGCAGTGGTCTTTATACAACGCTTTGAGGACGGCAAACCCATTCAGGAAGGGTACTGCCTGACCTGCGCCCGCGAACTGCACATCAAACCGGTCGACGACTTGATGCAGCGTTTCGGCATGAGCGACCAGGACCTCGAAAACATGGAGGAGCGCATGGCCAGCTTCCTGGAGGAAGCCGGTCAGTCCGGCGCGATGATGCCCGCCGACGCCGAAGGCGAGGAGGAATTCATCCCCGGCGGCAGCCCGGCGTTCCCGTTCGGCCTGCGCGCCGACGCCCAGGACGCCGACCGGAAAAAGCCCGGCAAGAAGGATAAGGCCCCGCGCCGCAAGTTCCTGGACACCTACTGTGAAAACCTGACCCAAAAGGCCAAAGACGGCCGCATCGACCGCATTGTCGGCCGCGACCGTGAAATTTACCGCACGCTGCAGATCCTCTGCCGCCGCCAGAAAAACAACCCCTGCCTGATCGGCGAAGCCGGCGTCGGCAAAACCGCCATCGCCGAGGGCATCGCCCAGCGCATTGCCGAAGGCAAGGTGCCCGCCCGCCTGCAGGACAAGGAAATCTACCTGCTCGACCTCACCGCCCTTGTCGCCGGGACCCAGTTTCGCGGCCAGTTCGAGCAGCGCGTCAAGGGCCTGCTCAGCGAGATCAAGGCGGCGGGCAATGTGATTCTGTTCATTGACGAGATCCACAACCTCGTCGGCGCGGGCGATTCCGACGGCGCGATGAACGCCGCCAACATCATGAAACCGGCGCTGTCCCGCGGGCAGGTGCAGGTCATCGGCGCGACCACCTTCAGCGAATACCGCAAGTATATCGAGAAGGACTCCGCGCTCGAGCGCCGCTTCCAGCCCGTCAAGGTCGAGGAACCCTCGATCAATGACAGCATCGAAGTGCTGCGCGGCGTCAAGGTCTATTACGAAAAGCACCATTGCGTGCGCGTGCCGGACCCCATCGTCGCCAGCGTCGTGCAGCTGTCGGAGCGCTATATCACCGACCGTTACCTGCCCGACAAGGCCATCGACCTGCTGGACGAAGCCTGCGCGAGCTGCAACCTGCGCCACCCCGAGATCACCGAGTTCTTCCGGCTGCAGCGCCGCATCGCCGAACTGGAGGAACAGGAGCACACGCTTGAAAACCCCGACCCCGAAAACGCCGATGCCGCCATCGACTATGAGGAGCTCGCCAAAGTCAAGACCGAACTGGCCCGCGAGCGGGAAAAGCTGCCCGCGCTCGAGCTGCGCGTCGCCGATATCCAGGTCACGCTGGACGACGTCGCCCAGGTCGTCGAACTCTGGACCGGCATCCCCGCCGTCAAGATCAAGGAGAGCGAGTACGGCCGCCTGCAGGGGCTGGAGGACGCGCTCAAGGCGCACATCATCGGCCAGGACGAGGCGGTGCACAGCGTCGCCATGGCCATCAAGCGCGCCCGGGCTGACCTTTCCGGCCGCCACCGCCCGGCCAGCTTCATCTTTGTCGGGCCTACCGGCGTCGGCAAGACCGAGCTGGTCAAGCAGCTGGCGAGCCAGCTGTTCGACACCGTCGACCCGCTGATCTCGATCGATATGAGCGAGTATATGGAAAAGTACGCGGTCTCCCGCCTGATCGGCTCGCCGCCGGGCTATGTCGGCTACGACGAAGCCGGGCAGCTGACCGAGAAGGTCCGCCGCCACCCCTACAGCGTCGTGCTGTTCGACGAGATCGAAAAAGCGCACCCCGATGTGATGAACATCCTGCTGCAGATCCTCGACGAAGGCAAGATCAACGACGCACAGGGGCGCACGGTCGATTTCTCCAACACAGTCATCTGCATGACCTCCAACGCCGGTTCCACCGACCGCTCCGGCCTCACCGGCTTCAACCGCACGGCGGAGCAGGCCACGCGGGACAAGAGCATGAAGGCTTTGCAGGAGTTCCTGCGGCCGGAGTTCCTTGGCCGTGTCGACGAGGTCATCACCTTCCGCCCGCTTGCGCAGGCGGACCTTGAAAAAATCGCCGCCCTGATGCTGGAAGAATACCGCCCCGGCCTGCAGGCCCGCGGTCTCGAACTTTCCTACGGCCCGGCGGCGCTGGCGGCCATCGTCAACGCCACCTCCACCCGGTTCGGCGCGCGCGAGCTGCGCCGCACCATCCGCAAAACGCTGGAGGACCCGGTGGCCGAAGCGCTCATCAGCGGCAAGCTCAGCGGCGGCCAGACCGTCGCGCTCGAAGCGGACGCCGAGGGCAAACCGCGCCTTGTGCTGCCCGAATAAACCCGGGAACGCCGGGAGGACCCGCCATGAAAAACACCCCCCTGCGCCTGCTGGCGCTGGCCGCCGCGGCGGCGCTGGCGCTTTCGGCCTGCATGCCGCGGGCCCAGAGCCTGGCCGCGCGCGAACCCGAGATCCAGACCATCGCCACGCCCGCGCCCAGCCCCACCCCGGCCCCTACGCCGGGGCAGGGGCTTGGCGGCTGGACGTTTGAACGCACGCCCGAACAGCAGAAATACGGCAGCGCCGGGCTGTTGGCCTGGCCCTGCGTGCTGTACAGCCTTTACCTGGACGAACCCGAGGGCGGCGCGGTGTGGAGCGAGGAAGACATCGCCCGCAGCCAGCAGAACCTTGCACTGGCCGTGGACTGGATCACCGAACAGGCCGCGGGCTACGGCGCGCGCGCCCGGCTTTACTATGGCAGCGACGATCTGGTCGCCCACCTGCGGTACAGCGCCCCGTTTGCGGGCGGCGAGGCCGCCGACGAAGGCCAGACCTTCTATGCCGATATGGATAAGCTCTGCGCCCGGCTGGACACGGCCGAACTGGCCGAAAGCTACGGCACGACCAACATCGGCTTCCTTGTCTTTCTGCCGGTGGCGGGCTGCTCGTTCACGATGGTGCACTACCTGGAGGACGGCAGCAGCTTTTACTACGAATATTCCTGCCTTTACAAAGACAACGTCTTTTTCCCCGCCGGCACTTTTGAGATGCCCGCCGTCTATGCGCATGAGATCCTGCACCTGTTCGGCGCGCCCGACCTCTATGAGGGCAGCGGCGATCTGTATGTGACGCCGGAGCTGATCGACTATGTCACGGCCAACTGGCCCGACGCGATCATGTACGATACCTACAACGCCGACGGCACGCCCGAATATGATTCGATCCCCAAATCCCTCTGCCCGCTGACGGCCTTCCGCCTCGGCCTGTGCGCCGGTTTCCCGGGCGCCGAACAGTTCCCCGCAGTCACCCAGGACCCGCCCGGCACCTACCGCCTGGACCCCGAAACCGACGCCGCGCCGTTTGCGGAGATCGGCGGCGGCACGGCGGCCGCGCCGGTGCCCGCCGCGTGAGAAAGGAGACCGCGTTATGCCGCATGTCCGCCAGGCCCCCCAGCTGCACACCGGCATCATCCTGCGCGCCTCCGCCTCGGAGTGGCGCATCGGCGAACGCCTGCCCGCGCACACCTGCGAACAATGGCAGCTTGTCTTTGTGCTGGACGGCATGGTGGAGGAGACGACCGACGGCCGCCCGCTCCGCCTGCGCGCCGGGCGCGTGCTGTTCCACCAGCCTTCCGAAAGCTACACGATGCAGGCGGTGGGCGATGTCCCGCCCGAAGTCCTGCGCGTCGAATTTGAGGCCGCGGGTAATATCCTGGACGCTTTCCGCGGCTGCATGACCCGCGCGGCCCCGCCCGAAAGCGCCGCCCTGCGCCAGCTGGCCGCCGCAGTGCGCGAAGGCTGGCAGGTCGAAGCGGACGGCGTGCGCCTGCCCGAACCGGCCACCCGGCCGGAACCGCCGCTGGGATGCGTGCGGCTGCAGCAGCTCTATCTGGAGCAGGCGCTCTGGCTCATGGCGCGGCGGCTGCTGCGCGGCGGGCGCAGGCCATCGCCCCGTGTGCGGGCCGAGCAGAACCAGAACGCGCTGGTCGAGGCCGCGCGCCTCTATATGGCCGAACACATCGAGACGACCGTTCCCCTCAGCGAGCTCTGCCGTGCCGCCGGCTGCGGCCGTGCGGCGCTGCAGGCGGCGTTCCGGGCCCGCACCGGCCACACCCCGCGCGAATACAACGCCCGCCTGCGGGCGGAGCACGCCGGGGCGCTGCTGGCCCAGGGCTATACCCCCGGCGAGGTGGCCCGCATGCTGGGCTATTCCTCCCCGGCGTATTTCTCGCAGCGGTTCCGCGCCCTGACCGGCCGCACCCCCACCGCCTACCGGCGGGACCCAACCCCGCTGCACCTGTGCAACAAATAAACATGCCGCCGGGTGGAAGCGTCTATGTTCTGCCCGGCAGGGAAGTGTTACAATAAAGACGGGCCAAAGCCAAACGGCCCGGCATCCCCCTCCAAATCAAAAAGTAAAGGAGCGTTCGTTATGTCCATCCTGGTCAGCGGCGGCGCCGGTTACATCGGCAGCCACACCTGCGTCGAACTTCTCAATGCCGGTTACGACATTGTCGTGGCGGACAACTTCTACAACTCCTGTTCCGAAGCCCTCAAGCGCGTGCGGCAGATCACCGGCCGGGACTTCCGCTTCGTGCAGGCGGATATGACCGACCCGGCCGCGGTCGAAGCCATCTTTGCCGCCAACCCGGACATCGACTGCGTCATCCAGTTCGCCGCCTACAAAGCGGTGGGGGAGAGCGTCTCCAAGCCGATCGAATACTACACGAACAACCTCAACTGCACGCTGACCATCCTGGATGTGATGCGCCGCCACAACTGCCACAACATCATCTTCTCCTCCTCGGCCACCGTCTACGGCGACCCCGCCAGCGTGCCCATCCGCGAGGATTTCCCCACCGGGGCGACCACCAACCCCTACGGCACCACCAAGGCGTTCACCGAGCGCATCCTGACCGACTGCTGCAAGGCCGACCCGGAGCTCAACGTCGCGCTGCTGCGCTACTTCAACCCCATCGGCGCGCACCCGTCCGGCCTCATTGGCGAAGACCCCAACGGCATCCCCAACAACCTCGTGCCCTACATCGCCAAGGTTGCGGTCGGCAAGCTGGAGAAGGTCCACGTCTATGGCAACGACTACCCGACGCCCGACGGCACCGGCGTGCGCGATTACATCCACGTCGTTGACCTTGCCCGCGGCCATGTGGCGGCCATCCGCAAGCTCGCCAAAAAGCCCGGCCTGTTCATCTGCAACCTCGGCACCGGCCACGGCTACAGCGTGCTGGATGTCATCCATGCGTTCAGCAAGGCCTGCGGCCGCGACCTGCCCTATGTCATCGACCCGCGCCGCCCCGGCGATATCGCCGAATGCTGGTGCGACCCCGCCAAGGCCAAACAGGAGCTTGGCTGGCAGGCCGAATACGGCATCGAGGACATGTGCCGCGACAGCTGGAACTGGCAGAGCCGGAACCCGGACGGCTACAAGACCGCCCAGGCGCAGTAACCCCTTTATCTATAAGCATATAAGCCCGGGGCGGCAGCGAACAATTGCCGCCTGGCGCGCGTGACATAAGAAAACAAAGGTTTTACAAAAACTGCAAAGCACCGCAAAACCGCTGCAAAGCGGCGGATGCAAGGCAGAGGGCCGCGGCACTCCTTGGTGGAATGCAAGACCCGATAACGCAGCAGACGCCGTTTTGCAGATAGAGTTTTGCGGCTTTGTTTTCTTATGGAACCGCGCAGTTCCTGTTTTTGCAAATGGATATGAAACAGATCGTACAAAACAAACGCCTGCGCCGCTGCGCGGTAGCGTGCGCTTTGCTGGCCGCGGCGCTGCTGGCCTGCGGGCCGTTTCTCTCCGGCGGCGTCTGGCACGGCTCGGACCTCGGCTACCACCTGCGCCGCGTCGAAAACATCGCCATGGGCCTGGCCGACGGCCGTTTCCCGGTGCGCATCCAGTCGGACTGGCTGCTCGGCAACGGCTATGCGGTCGGCGTGTTTTACGGCGATATCTTGCTGTATTTTCCGGCGGCGCTGCGGCTGCTCGGCGTGCCGGTCACGGCCGCCTACGACCTTTACCTGTTCGCCGTGACGCTGTTCACGGCCGCAGCCGCGTACTATGCGGTGCGCCGCCTGGCCTGGCCGCGCATGTCGGCGCTGGCGGCCGCCGTGCTCTATACGCTGTCGGCCTACCGCCTGTGCGATGTCACCGACCGCGCCGCCCTGGGCGAGTACACGGCGCTGGCCTTTCTGCCGCTGGCGGCGGCCGGGCTGTGGCGCACGCTCTGCCCGGACAGTTCCCGCCTGCCGGGCTGGCTGCTGCTTGTGCTTGGGCTGTCCGGCGTGCTGCAAAGCCACCTGCTCAGCTTTGAGCTCACGGTGCTGTGCCTGGCGCTGGCCGCGCTCGTGCTGGCGCGCCGCACCTTTACGCGGGCGGCGCTCGTCCGTCTTGCCGGGGCTGTGGGGGCGTTCTGCGCGCTCAACGCCGGTTTCCTTGTGCCGCTGCTGGACTACTACTTTACCGGCAAGTTCCAGATCAACCAGCCCGGCGGCGTCGAACCGATCCAGCAAAACGGCGCGGCGCTCGGCCAGCTGCTCGGCGTCGGCTATGCGCTGGACGCGGGCCAGCAGCAGGACCTTGTCAAGGGGATGGCGCTCACGCCCGGTCCGGCGCTGCTGCTCGGCGCTCTGTGCGCGGCGGGACTGGCCGTCCGGACGCTTTTGCGCCGCCGCCCGGCGGGGGCCGCCGCCTGCCTGGGGCTGGGGACGGCCGGGGCGCTCGGGCTCGCGCTCTCATCCAACCTCTTCCCGTGGGACGCCCTCTACGCGCTCGGCGGCGCGGCCGAACGCCTGATCGGAAGCCTGCAGTTTCCGTGGCGCTTCCTCGGCCCCGCCTGCCTGCTGCTGGCGCTGGCCACCGCCGGCGGTCTGGCGCTGCTGCGCCCGCGGGCGCGGGCTGCGCTGGCGGCCGTGCTCTGCCTGCTGGCGGCGGGGAGCGCGGCGGCGCAGCTGCAGGCGTACACAGCCACGGCGGCGCCCGAAAGCTATGTCCGCGGCACCGAGGAACCCTTCTGGCCGATGAGCTGCGGCCACTATCTGCCCGCCGAAAACGGCCCCACCGATATCAACCGGCTGCAGACCGAAGCCGTCTGGGCGGACGGCATCGAGCTGCGCGACTTCCAAAAACAGGGGCTTACGGTGCAGGTCACGGCCGCCAATGTCAGCGATGTCGATGCCTGGGTCCAGCTGTCGCTGCTGTGGTATCGGGGCTACACCGCGCGCGATACCGCCACCGGCGCCGCGCTGCCGGTTTTCTGCGGCGAGAACAACGCGGTCGGCGTTTGGCTGGCTCCGGGGTATAGCGGCAGCTTCACCGTCGATTTCCGCGAACCGTGGCACTGGCGCGCCGCCGAACTCCTCAGCCTGGCCGTCTGCGCGGCGCTCGGCCTGTACGGGGCGCGGCGCTGCCTGCGCAAACGGATGGACCAAAAGAACGGATAAAGAATAGATAAAAGAAAAAAGAGACCGGGCCCCCGGTCTCTTTTGCTTTTGCATCCGCCTTACACATACGCCTCGTTGTTGCGCGGCGGCAGGTGCTTGGGCGCGGCGTGCGGCGCGGCGGTGTCGCGCCACACGGCGGGGGAGACCCCCTCCTCGCGCCGGAACACCCGGCACAGGTAATTCGCCCCCGAAAACCCGCACAGGTTGGCGATCATCTCCAGGTTGTACTCCCGCTCCAGCAACAGCAGCTTGGCGGCCTCCAGCCGCGTGCGGGTCAGGTACTTGCCGGGGGAGGTGCCCATCTCGGCCGAGAAGGTCCGCACCAGATGGCATTTGCTCACGCCCAGCGCATCGGCCAGGTCGTCGACGCCGTACAGCGCCATGTAGTTGTTTCGGATGGTCTCCACCGCTTCGGCCACCAGCGGCGAAAGCCGGCGCGCCTGCTCGTCGGCATGGGCCAGCATGCACAGCAGCGCATACGGTCCAACGCCGCGGGCCGGGTCGGGCGCGGCGGCGGGGTCCGGCGGCGCGGCGGCGCACAGGCGGGCCAGCTGCTCGGCCGCGTTGGGGCAGGCGGCGCTGTCCACAAACCGCGGGGCGGGCAGGCCGCGCAGGAATCCTTCCACAGCCGAGCCGGTCAGCCGCAGGCACAAAAGGTGGCAGGGCGTGGCGGGCAGCAGCGTCACCCCGCCGCAGCCCAGCAGGATATCGCCCGAAGCGCCGCTGCCCGCCGCCGCGCCGCGCAGCTGCAGCAGGCACCGCCCGCTGGAAAGTACGCCGACCCACAGCCCTTCGCCGTCCAGCGTCAGCGGCGTTTCCCCCTGCAGCTCGCGCGTTTCGCGCACGGCGCAGCACTCTTCCCAGTCAAATATCAATTTTAGACCTCCTGCATCAATAAAATGCTATTTCAATTCTCATTCTAAGCTGGTATTATAGATTTGTCAAGAAAAGCAGGCGCCCAACGGCGTCAATAAAAAACTATCGGAGGGATTTCACCATGGCAAGTATCAGCTGCCGCCACATCTACAAGATCTACCCCGGCAATGTCACCGCCGTCAAGGATTTCAACCTGGAAATCGCCGATAAGGAATTCATCGTCTTCGTCGGTCCTTCCGGCTGCGGCAAGTCCACCACCCTGCGTATGATCGCCGGCCTGGAAGAGATCTCCAAGGGCGAAATGTACATCGGTGATCGCCTGATCAACGACGTCCCGCCGAAAGACCGCGACATCGCCATGGTGTTCCAGAACTACGCTCTGTACCCGCACATGACCGTGTACAAGAACATGGCGTTCGGCCTGGAGCTGCGCAAGATGCCCAAGGACGAGATCGACAAGCGCGTGCGTGAAGCCGCCAAGATCCTCGAAATCGAGCACCTGCTCGACCGTAAGCCGAAGGCTCTGTCCGGTGGTCAGCGTCAGCGTGTCGCCCTGGGCCGCGCGATGGTCCGTAACCCGGCCGTCTTCCTGCTCGACGAACCTCTGTCCAACCTCGACGCCAAGCTGCGTACCAGCATGCGTACCGAGATCATCAAGCTGCACAAGCGCCTGGCGACCACCTTCATCTACGTTACCCATGACCAGACCGAGGCCATGACCATGGGCGACCGCATCGTCGTTATGCGTGACGGCGTCATCCAGCAGGTTGACACCCCGCAGAACCTGTACGATTATCCCTGCAACCTGTTCGTCGCCGGCTTCATTGGCAGCCCGCAGATGAACTTCCTGGACGGCATCCTGAAGAAGAACGGCGACCAGTACTCTGTCGATCTGGCCGGCGCCATCATCCCGCTGCCGAAGGAAAAGACCGCTGACGGCAAGCTCGACGCCTATGTCGGCAAGAGCCTGAAGGTCGGCATCCGTCCCGAAGACATGAAGGACGACGAAGAATTCCTCGAGAAGCATCCCGAGAGCCACCTGACCGCTGAGGTCGAAGTTTCCGAGCTGATGGGCGCTGAGATCTATCTGTACTTGACCTACGAAGGCCAGAACATGATGGCTCGCGTCGCCCCCACCTCCAAGGCTCGCCGCGGCAGCAAGGTCACGGTCGCTATGGACCCGCACAAGATCCACCTGTTCGATCCCGACAGCGAGCTGACCATCCTCAACTGATCAGACCCAAAGTCGATCATTTCCGATCGTTCCCACAATGGCGGCCCTGCCTTCGCGGCAGGACCGCCTTTTTACAAAGGCGCCCGGCGTATCTGTGAAAAAGGGAACGGTCTTCATTGTGAAGGACGTGCATTATGCGCATCACAGATCTGCTGGGGCCGCGGCGTATCCTGCTGGGTACGCAGGCCGCCGGCAAACAGGAAGCGCTGCAGGCGCTGCTGGACGCCCTGGCAGCGGACGGCTGCCTGAAAGATAAGGAAACTTTCCGCCAGGAGGTCTTTGCGCGGGAGGAAAAGGGCGGCACCGCCGTGGGCGGCGGCGTCGCCATCCCGCATGCCAAAAGCCGCGGCGTGGCCCGGCCTGCCCTGGCCGCCATGACGCTGGCCGAAGGCATCGACTGGCAGGCGCCGGACGGCGCGCCGGTGCGGCTCGTGTTCGTGATCGCCGCCCCGGCCGACGCGGCCAACCTGCATGTGGAGGTGCTGGCCGGGTTGGCGCGCTGCCTGATGCAGCCGGAATGCAGCCGGGAGCTCATCGCTGCGGCCGACCCGCAGGCGTTCATGCAGACGCTGGACCGCTGGGGCGAGGAAAAACCTGCCGAAGACAGCGGCGGCGGCCCGTATGAGGTGCTGGCCGTCACGGCCTGCCCGCTGGGCGTCGCCCACACCTTCATGGCGGCCGAAGCGCTCGAGCGCAGCGCCGCCGAAATGGGCATCCGCATCAAGGTGGAGACCAACGGCGCCGACGGTCCGCAGAACGTGCTGACCGAACAGGAGATCGACCAGGCGCGCTGCATCATCGTGGCGGCCAACCGCACGGTGGAAAGCGAGCGCTTCATCGGCCACCCGGTTCTGTTCGTGCCGGTGGCCGAGGCCGTGCGCCAGCCCGAGCGCCTTTTGCGCCGCGCGCTGACCGCGGACCTGCCGCCGATGGCCGCCCCGCTGGACCAGCCGAACGAGCAGCCGGTCCCTGCGCCCAAACTCGCTGACCCGGAAGGGGAGGAGGAGGGGGGCGCGGGCGCAGCCGTGCGCGAACACGGCCGCCACGCCTACAACCACCTGATGAGCGGCATCAACCACATGCTGCCCTTCGTCACGGGCGGCGGCATCCTGGTGGCGCTCAGCTATTTTTTGGACCGCGGCAACGTCAGGGACATCACCTTCGGCAGCGGCACGTCGCTGTCCTGGCTGCTTGGTCAGGTCGGCGAGCTGGCGTTCGATATGATGTACCCGATCCTGGCGGGCTTTCTGGCGGTGGCCATGGCCGGGCAGCCTGCTTTCCTGCCCGGGGCCGTGGGCGGCTATCTGGCCTGGTCCGGCATGGCGGGCGGTCCGCAGTCGACCTGGGTCTCCTCCGGTTTCTGGGGGGCGATCCTGGCCGGGGCCGTGGCCGGGTATCTGATCCGCGGCCTGCGCAAGCTCTGTTCGCGCCTGCCGGCCGGGCTGGATACGCTCAAGACCACGCTGATCTACCCGGTTGTGGGCCTGGCGGTCATGGCGTTTTTGATGATCGTCTTCATCAACCCGCCGCTCGGCCATTTCAACGCCTGGCTCTACGACGGCCTGGAGAGCATGCGCGGCGGCAGCCGCATCGCCCTGGGGGCGGTGCTCGGCGGCATGATGGCGACCGATTTCGGCGGCCCGTTCAACAAGGCGGCCTACCTGTTCGGCACCGTCGCGCTCAGCGGCGGGCAGCAGGGCTTTATGGCGGCCGTCATGCTGGGCGGCATGGTGCCGCCGCTGGGCGTGGCGCTGGCCTGTACCTTCTTCCCCGAATGTTTCACCAAGGCGGAGCGCCACTCCGCGCTGATGAACTACCTGATGGGCTTCTCCTTCATCACCGAAGGCGCGCTGCCCTTCGCCCTCAAGGACCCGCTGCGCGTGATCCCCAGCTGCGTGGCCGGGTCCGCCCTGGCCGGGGCGCTCTCGATGGCCTGGAACTGCAGCGTTCCGGCCCCGCACGGCGGGCTGTATGTGCTGCCGCTGGCCGAAAACGCCCCCGGCATGCTGCTGGCGCTGGCGCTCGGCTCGGTGCTGACCGCCGGGCTGCTCGGCCTGCTCAAGCGCCCGCGCACCCGCGCCCACACCGCGCCCGGCCCCGTAAAAGAGCCGTAAAACCTGCCTGCCCCGCCTTGACTTTGCGCAGGCGGTGTGGTATCGTATACTGTGCGCGGAGGGCAAGTCATACGGTCCTGCACAAAACGCAGACCGATACGATACGCCGGATAAGGGCCCAGGCTGAAATGCCTGGTTCTTATCCGGCTTTTTTATGTGCCCGCCGCGCGGAATACGCAGTCATAAATATGGAGGGAAAGGGAAGATGACGCAAAAAGAACTGTTCCTCAACACCAGCCCGACCCGCCTGTTTTTTAAGGCGGCGCTGCCCGGTTCGGTCGGCATGCTGGCGTCCTCGCTGTACCAGCTGCTGGACGGCATGTTCGTCGGGCAGCTGCTCGGCGGCGAAGCCTTTGCCGCGCTCAACCTGGCCATGCCGCTGGTCATCATCAACTTCGCGATCTCGGACCTCATCGGCGTCGGTTCGGCCGTGCCCATTTCGGTGCGCCTGGGCGAAAAAAAGCCGGAGGAGGCCAACAACATCTTTACCTGCGCCTGCCTGATGGTCGTTCTGCAGGGCCTGATCGTGGGCAGTTTCCTGTTCTTCGCCTCGCCCGTCCTGCTGGGTTGGATGGGCGCCGAGGGCAGCCTGCTGCGCCTGGCCACCCAGTACGTCCGCGTCTACGCGGTCAGCTCGCCCATCACCGGCATGCTCTATGCGGTCGATAACTACCTGCGCATCTGCGGGCGTATCAAGACCAGCATGTGCCTCAACGTCGCCATGTCGGCGCTGTGCGCGGTGGGCGAATTCATCATGCTGGGCGTGCTGCGCGTCGGCGTGTGGGGCGCGGCTTTCGGCTCCTGCATGGGCATGGTCCTCTGTGTCTGCGTGGCCATGTGGCCGTTCTTCCGCGGCTACCTGCAGCTGCAGTTCCGCCGCCCGCGTTTTACCAAGGCCATCATCCGCCAGATCGTCTTCTGCGGCACGCCCACCTTCTTCAACAACATTGCGGGCCGTATCACCTCGATCCTGATGAACACGGTGCTGCTGCGCGTCGGCGGCGCGCCGGCCATCTCGGTCTACGGCATCCTCATGTATGCGGACGGCATCGTCATGCAGTTTTTGTACGGCATGTGCGATTCGCTGCAGCCCGCGGTCGGCTACAACTGGGGCGCCGGGCGGCGCGACCGCGTGCTGGCCATCGAGAAGCGTTGCTTCTCGGCCGCGGCCTTCCTCTCGCTGGCGGCCACGGCGCTGCTGTACGCCTTCCCCAGGCAGGTCGCTTCGGTCTTTGTCTCGGATTCCGAACCCGGCGTCCTTGCCATGGCGGTCCCGGCGCTGCGCCTGTTCTGCCTGGCCTACCTGACCCGCTGGATCGGCTTTGCCACCCAGAGCTTCATGTCGGCGGTCGAAAAAGCCGTACAGGCGTCCATCCTCTCGCTGTCCACGGCGCTCGTGTTCCCGGTGCTGCTCATCGCGGCGCTGTGGCCGTTTGGGCTGAACGGGCTGTGGTTCAACATGACCGGCACCGCCATCCTGGCCGCCGTCACGGCGGTGATCGTGCTGCTGGATTTCAAGCGCCGCTACTGGAAGAAACCTGCCTGAGCCCCGCATTTTCCCCGCGCCGTGCCTGTACAAACCGGACGGCGCGGCTTTTTTATGAGAAAAATACAATACAAAGCGTATACTTGTGATAAATATATTAAATTTAGCACTTAAGACTTGACACTGCTAAAATCTGTGCTATACTAAAATCAGATCGAGAGGGAAAGGCGGAAAGCCAGCCCCCCAAAGATCCACAAACAAAAATGCCCGCTTTGTGAGCGGACCGGTAACGCAGGACGGGCCGCATGGCCCTGTATATGAATGGAGGTATGACCTATGTTGCCCAGCATTTTTGGTGAAAGTTTGTTTGACGATATGTTTGACGAGGCGTTCGCGCCTTTCTTTGGCGGCCACAACCCGCTGTACGGCAAGCGCGCCCGCAACCTGATGAAAGCCGATGTCCGCGAGACAGACGGCGCGTATGAGCTGGACATTGACCTGCCCGGCTTCAAGAAAGAAGAGGTCACGCTCAAGCTCGACCAGGGCTACCTGACCATCGAGGCCGCCAAGGGGCTCGATAAGGACGACAAGGACAAGGAAGGCCGCTATATCCGCCGCGAGCGCTACAGCGGCGCCTGCAGCCGCAGCTTCTATGTGGGCGACAGCGTCACCCAGAAAGATATCAGCGCCAAATTTGAGGACGGTATCCTCAAGATCCACCTGCCCAAGTCCGCCCCGCAGCTGCCGGAGCAGCCCAACCGCATCCTGATCGAATGACCTTCTCTTTCGTTCACAGCCAGACATAACAAAGGGCCCGGCCCCCGCGCAAAACGCGCGGGGGCCGGGCCCTTTTTGGCTGCCGCAAAACAAAAGCGCCGCCGCGCTCCCCCTTGCGGGGAAACGCGGCGGCGTTTGAGCTTGTCCGGTTGGGAGGACTCGATTACAGCTCCGCGAAGTACTTGATGGTGCGGACCATCTGGCTGGTGTAGCTGTTCTCGTTGTCGTACCAGGACACGACCTGAACCTGATAGGTGTCGTCGTCGATCTTGGTGACCATGGTCTGGGTGGCGTCGAACAGGCTGCCGTAACGCATGCCGATGACGTCGGAGGAGACGATCTGCTCGTCGTTGTAGCCGAAGCTCTCAGAGGCGGCGGCCTTCATGGCGGCGTTGATGCTCTCCTTGGTGACGTCCTTGCCCTTGACAACGGCAACCAGGATGGTGGTGGAGCCGGTGGGAACAGGCACGCGCTGGGCAGAGCCGATCAGCTTGCCGTTCAGCTCGGGGATGACCAGGCCGATGGCCTTGGCAGCGCCGGTGCAGTTGGGAACGATGTTCTGAGCACCAGCACGAGCGCGGCGCAGGTCGCCCTTGCGCTGGGGGCCGTCCAGGATCATCTGGTCGCCGGTGTAAGCATGAACGGTGGTCATGATGCCGGAGACGATGGGATAAGCCTTGTTCAGGGTGTCGGCCATCGGGGCCAGGCAGTTGGTGGTGCAGGAAGCGGCGGAGATGATCTGATCCTCGGGGGTCAGGGTCTTCTCGTTGACGCTGTAGACGATGGTCTTCAGGTCATTGCCGGCGGGGGCGGAGATGACGACCTTCTTGGCGCCAGCCTCGATGTGAGCCATGCTCTTGGCCTTGCTGGTGTAGAAGCCGGTGCACTCCAGCACGACGTCGATGCCCAGCTCGCCCCACGGGCAGTCCTTGGCGTCCTTGATGGCGTAGATGGTGATCTTCTTGCCGTCGACCTCGATGTAGTCCTCACCGGCGGAAACGGTGTGCTTGTTCTCGCCGATCTTGCCCAGGAAAGAACCCTGCGCGGTGTCGTACTTCAGCAGGTGCGCCAGCATAGCGGGGCTGGTCAGGTCGTTGATGGCGACGACTTCGTAGCCGTCCGCCTCGAACATCTGACGGAAAGCCAGACGGCCGATACGGCCAAAACCATTGATAGCAACTTTTACAGCCATAGTAAAATCCTCCCAAGATTTTGTATATTGAGGCGTTTGCCGCCCCACCATTAGGCGGCCTGCGCCGCTTAATCGGTCTGTACCTATTGTACTCGATTCAAACGCAAACTGCAAGAGTATTGTTATTGTTTTAACATCGAAAATCAAAAAAATATGACATCTGGCCATATTCGGCGGCTTTTTGGGGCGTTTTTTGGGCGTTGCGCCGGGGGCGGGCGGCCCTGGCTACGGCAGCGCGGCCCATTCGCCCAAAAACTGGTACAGCAGTGAATACCGGTCGCACAGCGCCTCGCACGCTTCGGGCGCGGCGGCCGGAACGCCCCCGCACAGCGGCAGCCGGGCGGCCGCCGTGAACACGCGCCCTGTGCCGAACACGGCCGTGCCGCCGCATTCCTGCGCCAGCCGCCGCCATAAAGCGGCGGTGCAGGCGCGCGGCGCGCCGCCCTGGAAACACAGGCACACCGCGCCGCCCTGTTCGGCGCAGCGCAGCACGCCCTGGCCGCCCTGCACCAGCACCCCGCGCAGCGCGGCCAGCAGCGCCGCCTGGATCAGCGCCCCGTGGGCGCGCACCGGCCACACGGCGTTTGGCGGCAGCATGGCGTACAGCCACCCGGGCCGCCGCCGCGCCGCCGCCTGTGCGGCTGTGCACACGGCATGCGCCGCCCCGGCCAGGTCCTGCGGGCGGCGCGGCGGCGGGGCGGGGGCCAGCAGCTGCTGCAGGTTCAGCCGCCGCAGCCCGGCCAGCACGGGCGCGCTGTCCTGCCCGGCTGCGGCCCGGCGGGCCGCGGTCTCGGCCAGGCGGCGGCGGACGGGGTCTTCACACGGTATGCGCACGGCGCTCCCTCCCTTGCGTTGGCTGCGGTCTTTGCGGAACCGGACGCTTTCCGGACGCTTTGTAGTCTGCCCGCCGCCGCGCCGATTTGCGCCCGGTAATTTTTTCCGCCGGAACAAAAGAGGGAAGCCTAAACGGCAAAACAAACGCCCCGGCCATACAGCCGGGGCGAAAAAACAGGATATACAAAAGCAGGGGACGGCGCATTTTTGGGCGCACGCCCGCGCCGGTCAATCCGCCTTGTGCGCGGTTTGCGCCCCGCCGTGTTCCTCGCGCGGCAGCGCCGCGGCGAGGCCGCTGGCATAAAAGGCGCACACCAGCCCGGCCGCGCCCAGCAGACCGAACACAAGGGCCGCGGCCAGCCCGCTCAAGGGCAGAGCCCCCCACGCCCATTCAAACGCAGCCTGCGGCAGTTCGTGGCAGGTGCAGAACAAAAAGGCGTTGAACCCGGCGGCATACAGCTTTTTGCCCACCGGCAGCCCCGGGGTCAAAAACACACGGAACAGCGAAAGCAGGAACACCAGCGCCATCACTGCGCTCAACACCCGCAGCGTGCAGCCAAGCCGCTGCACCGAAGCCGCCTCCACCGTGAAACGCAGCACCAGCGCACACAGGAAAAACGCCGCCCCGGCCAGCGTGTTCAGCGTGCCGGGCAGCGGGGCGGTCGGGTCGGCCAGCGGGGCGAACGCCCGCACGCCGAACCGCAGGAACCACACGGCCGAAAGCGCGCCGCACGCGCAGAACAGCACCACCAGCGCAACGCCGTAGCGCCGCGCGGCCAGCGGGTCGCCCCAATACAGGAAGGCGGCCGCCCCCAGCGCCACGCCGGTGGCCAGCAGGCAGTAGCCCAGCGGCGGGCAGGCCCCCAGCAGGGCGGCCGGGCGCGGCGCAGCTTTGCGCGCAAGCAGCCAGTTGACCAGCGCGGCAGCCAGCGGCGCGGCCAGGCGCAGCGCAAACCCGCTGTCCCGCACAAAGCCGGTGGCGGGGTCGGTGCACAGCGCCAGGTCGGCCACGCGCAGCAAAAGCAGCGCCAGGCACAGCGCCAGAGACAGGAAAAACCGCCGCCGCCCGGTCTGCGGTGCGGCAGGGTCAGTAACAGGATGTGCGGCCATAAGGCGACCTTTCCCGGCAGGCATAACCGGCGCTGCCGACGAATAGAATAACACTGCACGGGGGACAGGCCCTTGCGGCAGGTATTCCTATTGTATCTTGTCGTGCCGCAAAATGCAAGCCGCCTGTGCGGAGGTTGGCTGTGAAACGCACGTCGCTTTGCACGGCGCTGCTGCTGGCACTGGCCGCGGCGGCCCCGTTTGTATGCCTTTTGTTCCCGGCGGCCCCGGCCGCGGCGCAAAACGGGTCCGCGCCGCTGCCGTCCCCGGCAGCTGTGGAAAGCGCCCCGGTCCCGTCGCCCGCGCCGGAAATAACGCCGGACCCCGCCGCGGCGCTGGCGGCGCTGCCGGTCGAACTGTACGACGAAGCCGTTGGTGAAGTACGCACGGTCAGCGTGCAGGACTATCTCATCGGCGCGGCGGCCTGCGAGCTGCCGCCGGACTGGCCGGACGACGCCTTCCGCGCGCAGATGGTCGCCAGCCACAGCTATGCGCTGTACTGCCGCGGCCAGGCGGGCGGGGCGGGGCAGGGCTGGCTGACCGTCAACAGCGCGCTGGGCAGCGGCTGGACCGACGCCGCCGCCCTGCAGGCCCGCTGGGGCGATGCGTTTGAAGAAAACCATGCCCGCCTGGCCGCCCTGGCCGGTGAGGTTGCCGGGGCGCTGCTGCTCTACGGCGGGCAGCCCGCCATGGCCTGCTACCACGCCGTCAGCAGCGGCCACACCGAGGCCAGCCAGAACGTCTGGACCGAAGCGCTGCCCTACCTGCAGGGCGTCGACTCTGCCTGGGACCGCCAGAGCGAGGAGTTTGAGGTGACGATCGAATATACCTCAACCCAGATTGCCGAAGCCCTGCGCAGCCTGGGCGTGGAGGCCGAAGGCGACCCCGCGACCTGGGTGGGGGAAAGCCGTTGGGACAAGGCGGGCTATGTCCGGAGCATCACCCTCTGCGGCCAAAACCTGCCCGGCACGGCCGTGCGCACGGCGCTTGCGCTGCGCAGCGCCTGCTTTGCCATCGCCTGGCGCGGCGGGCAGTTTGTCATCACCACGCGCGGCTACGGCCACGGCGTGGGCCTAAGCCAGCACGGCGCGCGCGCCATGGCCGCCGGCGGCGCCTCCTGGCGCGAGATTCTGGAATACTATTTCCCCGGCTGCGAAGTGCAGGTAACGGGGTGAGGACCGCAAAAGCCTGGCTCCGCAATAAAATCCTCGTGAAAGCGGTCGTATTTCAAAGCGAAAAAATCAACATTCCTCCGCCATTCTACCGCCGGTCGGTTGCCAGGCGGCCGCCCTTTGTGCTACGCTGAAAGCAGACAAAACGCCCAGGGGAGGGGAAGATCATGGCGATCGACCAACAGCGCTTTGGCCAGTTCGTGGCTGCCTTGCGCAAGGAAAAAGGATGGACGCAGAAACAGCTCGCCGCGCGCATTGGCGTCAGCGATAAAGCCGTCAGCAAATGGGAACGGGCGCTGAGCCTGCCCGACATCAGCCTGCTGGAGCCGCTGGCCGCGGCGCTCGGCGTCACGGTGGCCGAACTGCTGCATGGCGAGCGCCTGGCCGCGCCGCTGGAACCGCAGCAGGTGGAGGCGCTTGTTACCGGCGCGGTGCAGCTCGGGCAGCGCGGCTTTCACAGCGACCCGCTCCGGCGGCTGCGCTGGCTGGGCGTGCTGGCGGCGGGGGTGCTCGTGCTGCTGGCCGAATGGGCGGTGGGCGCGGCGCTGTCCGGCCGGACGTTCGCGCAGCTGTTCGCAGACCCCGCGGCCGCCCCCGCCGTCGGGATGCCGCTGCTGGCGGCGGGCATGGGGGTGCTGCTCTGCTTTTTGCCGGACACGCTGCCCGCCTACTACGACCAGTACGAGGTGGACGGCCTCTCCTACGGCCCGGTCCGCCTGCACCTGCCCGGCGTGCGGTTCACAAACCGCAACTGGCCCTATGTCAAGCGGGCTGGCCTGCGGGCCATGCTCGCGCTGCTCGTCGGCCTCTACCCGCTTGAACTGGCGCTGCGGGCGCTGCTGCCGTCGCTGCCTGCGTTGGCCTACCCGATGGTGTCGCTGCTGGCGCTGTTGGGCGGGCTGTTCGGCGCGATGACCGCGGCCGCCGTGCGCCATGCCGATCCGCCCGCTTCGGCCAAAGCGCCGGTCCTGTACGCCGCCGCGCTGGTCGTTGCGCTCGCGGCTGTTCTGGCGCTGGGCGGCACGGGCGGTTATGGCGTGTGGACCGGCGCGGTGCAGCAAAAACTGCCCGGTTCCTGGCGGGCGCAGTACGCATTTTTTGAAGGCACGCGCAGCGGCAGCCTTTGGGGCCAAGGCGATTTGGAGCTGACCGTGCAGACGCAGTCCGGCACGCTGGCTGTCACCGTCACCGGCGCCGGCGGCAGCATACTGCTGGAAGAGACAACGTCCGCCGACGCCGCATGGCGGCTGGACGACCCCGGCCCGGTCACGCTGACCCTGCAGGCCGACGGCCACAGCGGCGGCTTTTCCGCCAGCTATGCTGGCCCGGGCTAAGTAAGTGCCCGCCTTTACAAACCGGCGCGGCCTGTAATATGATAGGAATACATTAAAGAATGAGGAGGCACCGCCATGGCATCTATCTGCGGCACAGACTGCTGCGAAAACTGCGCGCAGCGAAAGACCTGCGGCGGCTGCGAACAGACGAACGGTCATCCGTTCGGCGGCAGCTGCACGGCGGCCGAGGCGGTCCGGCGCGCCGGGCCGGAAGAACTTTTGCGCCAGAAACAGGCGCTGATCGCGGAGTTCAACGCGTTGGCACTGCCCGGCCTGCAGGTGAACGACCTGAACCTGCTCAACGGCAGCTATGTCAACCTGGCCTACCCGCTGCCCGGCGGGCAGGCGGCCCGATTCCTGCAAGACAACCGCGTCTACTGGGGCAACCAGATCGAAGTCCCCGGCAGCGAGCGCTGCTACGGCGTCGTGGCAGACGAGACGTTCCTGCTTGTCTGCCGCTACGGCTGCGAAGGCCGGGACCCGGAACTGGTGCTGTACAAAAAGAGATAAAGCGGGACTCTGCCATACATTGGGGAGCGGCGGCGCAGTTTGCGCCGCCGCTCCGTGTTTGTCTCCTCGCAGGTGTCCTTCTCTTCTCCGTCCCGCCGGGGACATGCGTTGTCTTCTGTTCCGGGGGCGGCGGAACATGCTTTCTGCGCGTCCGCTTGTGAAAAGGAAGAGACGCCGGTTTTCTTTTTCCTGGGGTGTATCTGAAAAATTCCCGGCACTTTCAATGTATCAGATACGCCCTAGTCGCCCGGTTTGGCTGCTTTGACCAGCAGCATCATGGGGCGGCGCATTTCGTCCGCCATGCCCGGCTCATCCAGCATTTCCTGCGGGGGTTGGGCTTCTTCCACGGCCTGCAGCACAAACCCCTGGCGCAAAAGGCCCATCAGGATCTGTGTCAGCGTGTGGTGTTGCTTTGTTACCTCGCACCCCAAAAAGTGCGTGCGCCGCGCGCCGGGATAATAGTAATCGTCCACCGGCCAGCAGATAGGGCGGCCGTTTTCATCATACAGCCAATCCTGCCCTACGCCTGCGGTGTATACGGGGTGCTCAATGTTGAACAGGAACACCCCGCCCGGCGTCAGTGTGCGGAACACGTTGGCGTATACGCTGTCCAGGTCGGCCAGGTAGTGCAGCGCCAGGTTGGAAATCACACAGTCCCACTGCCGGGCCGGGTATTCATATTCTTCTATGCCGCATACGCGGTAGCTGATGCATTCGCCCGGGTTGCAGGCCCGGGCCTGCGCGATCATCCGGCGGCTTGCATCCAGCCCCAGCACCTTGGCGGCGCCCTGCTGGGCGGCATAGCGGCAATGCCAGCCATAACCGCACCCCAGGTCCAGTACCCGTTTGCCGGTCGGCGGCGGCAGCAACGGCCGCAGCTGGTGCCACTCACCGGCGGCGGCCAGCCCGCCGCGGCTGCGCGGCATGGCTGCATAGGCGGCAAAAAAGGTCTCGTCATCGTATAGACTTGGCATCATGTATCCTCCTCGCGTTGATATTCCCCAGCATAGCACACTTTGACCGGCAACGAAAGAGAAAAAATCCGCGGCCCCCCTTGACAACAACCAGCTGAACGCCTATACTGTACTTGTATGATAAGTACACACAATACACACGACGCAACGGAGGCGATGCAGTTGGAGATCATCCTCAGCGCCGGTTCGCCCAAACCAATCTACGAACAGATCGAAGCCCAGTTCAAAGCCCAGATCCTAAGCGGCGCGCTGGAACCCGGCCAGGCCATCCCGTCCATGCGCGCGCTTGCGCGTTCGCTGCACATCAGCGTCATCACGGTGCAGAAAGCTTATGAGGATTTGCAGCGGGACGGTTTCATCGTCACGACGGTAGGGCGGGGGAGCTATGTGGCCGCCCCCAACAAAGAATTTTACCGCGAGGAGCAGCAGCGCCAGGCCGAAGAACACCTGCAGGCGGCCGCCGATATCGGCCGCGCCGCGGGCATCCCGGCGGAAAAGCTCTGCGAGCTGCTGCAGCTGTTTTACAGGGAGGATTGAACGATGTCCAAAATGAACCCACAGCCCCCGGCGCTCGAGGTCCGCGGGCTGACCAAGCGCTACCCGGGCTTCACGCTCAGCGATGTATCCTTCACCGTTCCGGCCGGTTCCATCGTCGGCCTGGTCGGCGAAAACGGCGCCGGTAAAAGCACCACCCTGAACGCCGTGCTCGGCGTCATCCACCCCGACGCGGGCGACATCCGCCTTTACGGCCGCCGCCAGCAGAGCTGGACCGGGGCCGACCGCGCCGGCCTTGGCGTGGTGCTGGACAGCGGCGGCTACCCGGACGCCCTCACGCCGGACGCGCTCGGCCGTGTGCTCGGCGATTTGTACCCCGGCTGGCGGCCCGACCGCTACGCCGCGCTTTTGGAGCGCCTCGGCCTGCCGGGCGGCAAAAAGCTCAAGAGCTTTTCCAAAGGCATGCGGGCCAAGCTAGCGCTGGCCGCAGCCATGAGCCGCGAAGCCCGCCTGCTGGTGATGGACGAACCGACCAGCGGCCTTGACCCGGTCGTGCGCGACGACATCCTCGACGCGTTGCTCGAATTCGTGCAGGACGAACAGCACGCCGTGCTCATCTCCTCCCACATCACGAGCGACCTTGAGAAGGTGGCCGATTCCATCGTCTTCCTGCATGAAGGCCGCGTGCGCTTCCACAAACCGATTGACGAACTGCGCGACGGCTACGGCCTGCTGCAGTGCGGCGAAACGCAGTTCCATGCGCTCAACAAAAAAGACATCCTCGCCTGGCGCAGGCTGGACTACGCCTGGCAGGTGCTGGTGCCCGACCGCGCGGCCGCTGCGCAAAAATATAAAGACGCCGCCGTCGGTCCGGCGTCCATCGACGATATCCTGCTGATGTATGTGAAGGGGGAAACGCCATGAAAGGTCTGCTGCGCAAAGATTTTTACCTGATCCGCGCCACGCTGCCGCTGGCCTGCCTTGCGATGCTGGTGGCCGGTGGCTGCCTGAGCGTTCTCGTCTCGGCCAATGTGTTTCTGGTCATTGCGCCGGTCGTGCTGGGCCTGGTGGCGCTCACCACCGTCAACATCGACCGCCATGACGGCTGGAACCGCCTGGCTGCCACGCTGCCCTGCGGCCCGGCGCGGGCCATCGGCGGCAAATACCTGCTCTATCTGCTGCTCTCGCTGGGCGGGGTGCTGCTCGGCCTGCTGCTGGCGGTGGCGGGCTCGGCGCTGCTGCGGGGCTGGGGCGGCGAGACGTTCGGCATCTTTTTCGCCATCGGCCTGGCGCTTCCGCTGCTTTCCGGCGCGGTGGGGCTGCCCGCCGCCTTCCTGCTGGGCGAGGATAAAAACATGCTCGTGATGATGTTTTCCTACCCGCTGGCCAGCGCGCTGTTCGTGGCGCTTGTGCTCGCCATCGACGCAGTGCTGCCCGCCGCGCTCGTCCTCATCGGCTGCAGCGCCGCCGCCTACGCCACCTCCTGGCTCCTGGCCGCCCGCCTCCTGCCCCGGCGCGACCTGCGGTAAAGCACAAAAGATAAGAAAGGCCCGGGCCGCAGCTTTCCCTGCTGCGGCCCGGGCCTTTTGGGTATCTCAATCCCGGCTGTACAAATCGCGCGTGTACACTTTCTCTTTCACGTCTTCCAGTTCCGGCGTGCGGCGGTTTGCCAAAATCACATCGCAGTCCCGCTTGAAGGCGTCCAGATCCCGCTCCACGCGGCTGCCGCAAAAGCTGTCCTCGCGCAGCGTCGGCTCATAGACGACCAGCGGGACCCCTTCGGCGCGGATGCGCTTCATCACGCCCTGAATGCTCGACTGGCGGAAGTTGTCGCTGCCGGCCTTCATGGTCAGCCGGTACACGCCCACCACCCGCGGGCGGCGGGCCAGCACCTGCTCGGCGATAAACTCCTTGCGCGTGCGGTTGCTCTCCACAATGGCGCCGATCAGATTCTGCGGCACCCTGTCATAGTTGGCCAGCAGCTGTTTGGTGTCTTTGGGCAGGCAGTAGCCGCCGTAGCCGAAGCTGGGGTTATTGTAATGGTTGCCGATGCGCGGGTCCAGGCAAACGCCGTCGATGATGGCGCGTGTGTCCAGCCCCCGCAGCGCCGCATAGGTGTCCAGCTCATTGAAGTAAGCCACCCGCAGCGCCAGGTAGGTGTTGGCAAACAGTTTGACCGCCTCGGCTTCGGTCAGGCCGGGGAACAGCGTGGGGATATCCTGCTTGCAGGCGCCCTGCTGCAGCAGCGCGGCAAATTCGCGCGCTTTGGCGGCCATGCGTTCGTCGCCCTGCGGCGCGCCCACCACGATGCGGCTGGGGTAGAGGTTGTCATACAGCGCATGGCCTTCGCGCAAAAATTCCGGGCTGAACAGCAGGTTCTGGTTGCCAAAACGCTCGCGCGCCGCCGCCGTGTAGCCCACCGGCACCGTCGATTTGATCACGACCGTCGCCTGCGGCGCATACCGCCCAACCAGCGCAAGCACGTCCTCCACGCTGGAAGTGTCGAAATAGTTTTTGTTCTCGTCATAGTTGGTCGGCGTCGAAATGATGACCCAATCCGCCCCGGTATATGCGGCGGCCGCGTCGGTCGTGGCCCGCAGGTCAAGCGGGCGGTTCGCCATATAGTCGGCCAGTTCTTTGTCTGCCAGCGGGCAGCGGCGGGCGTTGATGTCCACCACGCGCTGCGCCACCACATCCACGGCCCAAACCTCGTTGTGCTGGGCCAGCAGCACCCCGTTGGAAAGCCCTACATAGCCCATCCCGGCCACGGCGATCTTCATACACGGCACCCCTCTGCAACAAGTATTTGCCCTATTATAGCACATCTGCGCGCGGCGGGCCAGCGCCCGCCTGCGCTCGTTCACACAAAATTTACGGGTCGGTTATTTGACAGCCTGTACAACAAAGTGTATAATAGAACCAAGCATTTTACACTGCCAGCTGTGCCCTTTTGTGCGTTTTCAACAAAGAAACGCCGAAGAAACGCCGAAAGGGCCTTTTTGTATCTTTTTGTATTCAGAAAATCGGGTCGCGCCCGCGGTATGCGGCGCGATACTTACAGAACGGAGGTCTAAGCCATGAGCGAGTACGGAGCCATTGAAAAGGAAGCCAGGATCTATACCGAACTGTGCGAGCAGCGCGACCGCATCGACCCTGCGCTGTTTGATCAGTTGGGCGTCAAGCGCGGCCTGCGCGACAAGGACGGCAAGGGCGTTCTGACCGGCATTACCAACATTTCCCGCATCGACGCCTTTGAGGAGCGCGACGGCAAAAAGGTCCCCTGCGAAGGCAAGCTGTGGTACCGCGGCTACAATGTCTATGATCTCATCCGCGGTCTGCGCGGCAAGCGCTATGGCTTTGAGGAAGCCGCCTACCTGCTGCTGATGGGCGATCTGCCCACCGCCGCCCAGCTGGCCGATTTCACCGGTGTGCTGACCAAATGCCGCGACCTGCCCACCAACTTCATCCGCGACGTTATCATGAAAGCCCCCAGCAAGGACCTGATGAACAGCCTGACCCGCAGCGTGCTGACGCTGGCCTCCTACGACGATACCGTCGGCGACGGCAGTCTGCAGACCCAGCTGGAGCAGTGCATCAAGCTCATCAGCGTTTTCCCGATGCTGGCGGTGTACGGCTACCATGCCTACAACTATTATGTCAACGGCGACAGCATGTACATCCACCGCCCGCAGCCGGAGCTTTCCACAGCGGAAAACCTTTTGCAGATGCTGCGCCCCGACCGCAGCTATACCCCGCTGGAAGCCCATGTGCTGGACACTGCGCTGCTGCTGCACATGGAGCACGGCGGCGGCAACAACTCGACCTTCACCACCCGCGTCGTCACCTCGTCCGGGTCGGATACCTACTCGGTCATGTCGGCGGCGCTGTGCTCGCTCAAGGGCCCCAAACACGGCGGCGCCAACATCAAGGTTGTCGAGATGGTCAACCACATCCGCGGCGCGGTGCACGACGAAACCGACGAGGACGAAGTCAAGGATTACCTCAGCAAGATCCTCGACAAGCAGGCGTTCGACCACAAGGGCCTCATCTACGGCATGGGCCATGCGGTTTACTCTCTGTCCGACCCGCGCGCCGTCGTCTTCAAGAGCTACGTCCAGCAGCTGGCCGAAGCCAAGGACCGCAAGGCGGATTTCGATTTCTACAACATGATCGAGCGCCTGGCCCCGCAGGTCATTGCCGAAAAACGCCACATCTACAAGGGCGTTTCCACCAACGTCGACTTCTATTCCGGCTTTGTCTACAACATGCTGGACATCCCTCTCGAGCTTTACACCCCGATCTTCGCCATCGCGCGCATCGTCGGCTGGAGCGCCCACCGGCTGGAGGAGCTTGTCAATGTGGACAAGATCATCCGCCCGGCCTATGCAAGCGTCATGGAACCGCGCGAATATATCCCGCTTGAACAGCGTGGCTGACCGCAAAAGGGGACGGCAGGATGGAATTTTTGTGTGAGAAGGACGCCCCGCGCGTAAGCACGACCGGCGGCGCGGTGCGCGGGTACCGGCATAATGGGCTCGATATCTTCAAAGGCATCCCTTACGCCAAAGCGCGGCGTTTCCATGCGCCGGAACCGGCGCGGTGGGAAGGCACGTTCGACGCCACCAGCTACGGCTGCGTCTGCCCGCTGCTGCGCATGAGCCGGCCGGCCGGGGAGCTGCTGGTCCCGCACCGCTACTGGGTGCAGGACGAAGACTGCCAGAACCTGAACATCTGGACGCCCGCCTGCGACGCAGCGGCCCGCCCGGTGCTGGTCTGGCTGCACGGCGGCGGCTACACCGACGGCTCTTCCATTGAACAGCTCGCCTACGAGGGCGGCGCGCTGGCCCGCGCTGGCGGCTGCGTCGTCGTCTCGCTCAACCACCGCCTCAATGTGCTCGGCTACCTGGATCTGTCCGATTTCGGCCCCGCGTATGAAAACTCCGGCAATGCGGGCGGGGAGGACATCATCGCCGCGCTGCGCTGGGTGCGGGACAACATCGCCGCGTTCGGCGGCGACCCCGGCAACGTCACGGTGTTCGGCCAGTCGGGCGGCGGCGGCAAGGTCACAACGCTGCTGCAGACCCCGGCCGCAGACGGTTTGTACCATAAGGTCATGATCCAGAGCGGCATCCTGCCCGCCCTGCTGCCCGACGCACAGGGCAGCGGCCGCCCTTGTGCCGAGGCGCTGCTCAAAGAGCTCGGCCTGTCCGGCATCGGGGCGCTTGAGACCGTGCCGTATGCGCAGCTGGCCGCTGCGTACAACAAAGTGGCCCCGGCGCTGGCGGCCAAAGGCGTCAATGTCGGCGGCCGCCCGCAGCGCGGCAGGCACTATCTCGGGGACCCGCTCGAAGTCGGCTTCCGCCCCGAAACGCTGCCTGTGCCGCTGGTGGCCGGTTCCGTTTTCGGCGAATTCGTCGCGTTTACCGGCCTTGGGCTTGACCGCGCCCACATGACACAGGCGCAGGGCGCGGCTTTTGTGGAGCAGATGTTCGGCCCCGAAGCGGCCGCGCGGCTGATTCCGCTGTTTGCCGCCGCCTACCCGGGGCGCAACCCGGCGGACCTTGTCTTTGCCGATACGGTCTGCCGCCTGCCGACGCTGGACTACCTGCGCCGCCGCGCGGCGGCGGGCGGGCGCGTTTACGGCTACCTGTTTGCGCTCGATTTCCCGCTCGAAGGCGGCCGCGTCGCCTGGCACTGCGCCGATATCCCGTTTTTCTTCCACAACACGGACCTTGTGCCCAGCGCGCAGATCCCCGGCGTTACCCAGCGCCTGCAGGAGGAAATGTCCGGCGCGCTGCTGGCGTTCGCCCGCACGGGCAGCCCCAACGGCGCGGGCCTGCCGCGCTGGCCCGCCACCACGGCCGAGACCGATGTGACCATGCTGTACGGCGAACGCTCCCGCGCGGCCGAAAACTTTGACCGCGTCTTTGTCGAGGCGCTGGCCCCCTGTGCGGCCGAACTCGGCCGCCGCATCCGCGAGGGCGGCGTGCAGATGCAGCATTAAGCGTGAAAACGGAAAGCGCAGCATCTGCCTTTGTGCCGCCCGGCGCTTGCAATCGGGCAAAACACCTGTTACAATAATACATATCTATATTATAACGAACAGGAACACTGAAGGCGGCACAGTCCCAAACGAACCACCAACCGCGGCGCATGCGCCAAGACCCGGGCGGGCCTTCGGCATATGCGCCGCGGTGTTTTGTGCCGCCTTGTCAGGGGGAAACGTCATGACATCTGAACAGGCTGCGGCCTTGCCAGTCTACAGCGGGCAGGACCTGGGCGCGGTATACGCCAAACGCCACACGGCGTTTGCGCTGTGGGCGCCCACGGCGGCCACGGCGGCGGTGCACCGGTACGCCACCGGCACCGACGCCGAACCCGGCGCGGCCGACCTTGGCCTTGCGCCGATGCAGCTGACCGAAGGCGGCGTCTGGCGCGCGACCATCGGCGGCGATCTGGCCGGGCAGTATTATGTTTATGAACTGTCCTTTCCGGACGGCCATACCGCGGTGCTGGTCGACCCTTACGCCCGCGCGGCCGGGGCCAACGGCGAGCGCGGCATGGTGCTGGACCTGGACGCCGCCGCGCCGGAAAACTGGGCCGCCGACCGCCGCCCCGCCGCGGCGCGGGACCCCGGCGCCGCCAGCGTGTGGGAGGTCCATGTCGCCGATTTCTCGGCCGATGAACACAGCGGCGTGCGGCCGGAATGGCGCGGCAAGTTCCTCGCCTTCACGCAGGACGGCACCACGCTTGACCTTGCGGGCGAGCACCCGACCTGCCTGAACTATCTGAAACGTCTCGGCGTCAGCCATGTGCAGCTGCAGCCGGTCTTTGACTTCGCCACCGTCGACGAGACCCGCCCCGGCGGCTACAACTGGGGCTACGACCCGCTCAACTACAATGTGCCGGAAGGTTCCTATTCCACCGACCCCTGGCACGGCGAAGTCCGCGTGCGCGAATGCCGGGCAATGGTCGCGGCGCTGCACCGCGCCGGGCTCGGCGTCGTGATGGACGTCGTCTACAACCATACCTATTATACCGATAACTGGATGGAGCGCGCCGTGCCCGGCTACTGGCTGCGCCGCTGGCCGGACGGCAGCCTGACCAACGGCTCCGGCTGCGGCTGCGACCTGGCCAGCGAGCGCGCGATGGTGCGCAAATACATGGTGGATTCGGTCGTCTACTGGGCCACGGCCTACCACATCGACGGCTTCCGCTTCGACCTTATGGCCCTGCACGATGTCGAGACGATGAATGCCATCCGCGCCGCGCTGGACGCGCTGCCCGGCGGGCGCGAGATCCTCATGTACGGCGAGCCGTGGCAGGGCGGCGGCACCCGCATGGACCCCGGCGCGCGCCCGGCCGATAAAAGCGCGCTGCCGCTGCTGGATGAGCGCATCGGCATTTTCTGCGACAATACGCGCGATGCGGTCAAGGGCGGCGTGTTCGACGCCAAAGCCCCCGGCTTTGTCAACGGCGCGCCGGGCGCGGCCTACACGCTGCTGCATGCGGTGGGCGCTTTCCGCGACGGCGCCGACGGCGTGCACCCCAAAGTGGCCGGGCAGATCGTGCAGTATGTCTCCGCCCACGACAACTTCACGCTGTGGGACAAGCTCAAATGCGTGGCCGGCCGGCGGGACTTTGCTGCGCCCGACGCCGACCTTTTGGCCCAGAACCGCCTGTGCGCGGCCATCTGCCTGACCTGCCAGGGCCTGCCGTTTCTGCAGGCGGGGGAGGAGTTTGCCCGCACCAAAAACGGCGACCCCAATACCTACCGCGGTCCGCTGGCCGTCAACCGGCTGGACTGGACCCGCGCCGCGCAGCTCGAACCGCTCGTGCAGTTCTACCGCGGGCTGTTCGGCATCCGCTGCGCCTGGCCGGAGCTGTCCGCCCTGGCCGACCCCGCCCAGCCCCAGCCGATGCTGCTGGCGCTGCCGGGCTGGCTTGTCGGCTTTGTGCCCGAGCGTACCGACGAAAGCGGCCCCGGCCGCCTGGCCGTGTATTACAACCCCGAAAACGTGCCCCACACCGTGGCGCTCCCGGCCGGGAACTGGCGCACCGTCTGCGACGGCGTCACCGCCAGCCCGCAGCCGTTCGGCCCGGTGCGTTCAGGGCAGATCGAACTGCCGCCGGTCAGCGCCGTCATCCTGGCCGCGCAGGCCGCGCCCGGCGGCTGATCCCCGGGCAAAAACCAGCCAAAACCCAGCGCCGCAGCCCCCTTGCCGGGGGCCTGCGGCGCTTTTTGCTGCCGTGGGGCTCTGTGCGCCGCAAAGAGCGCAACTGCGTTCCTTGCAGCAAAAATCCATGCCTTGATTGCACAAATATCTCTTGCAATCTTTGGGCAAAGTGCTATAATGAGGTCGCGAGCAGGGGGGAGCGCAGTCTCCCCCTGCCGCGCTTTCCCGGCGGGCGGTGCGCCGCGCGGCCGGGATGCCCCTGGCAGATCGAGGTGTTACAATGAAAGATTTGAATGATTTGATGCAGGCGATCCTGGACATGGACGCCACCCAGCGCAAAGCCGCCGCCGAGGCCGCGGCCGAACGCGAGGAGCGCCTGGGCCGCCTGGATGAAGAAAAGCGGGCCATCGCGCAGGAATGCGCCGACCGTGCCGCCGCCAGCGCCCGGGCCGCGGCGTCCGCCGCCGAGGCCGCCAACCGCGAAGCGCTGGACGAGCTGGCCTGCCGCCGCGCCGCAGCCGCGCAGGCGCTGGAACGCGCCGTGGCCGAGCATGGCGGCGAATGGGCCGAAACGCTGTACCGGCGCACGCTGGACCGGCCCGCAGCCGGGGGTGAGGCGTGATGGAACTGCCGCTGCGTTCCAAGGCCAGCAACGCTGCGCTGGCCAAGGCCCGCGCCATGTACGGCGAGCGCCTGCGGGCGGCGGACTACCGCCGCCTGGCCGCCTGCCGCACCATGCCGCAGCTGGCCGCCGAGCTCAAGGCGCTGCCCATGTACGCGCCCACGCTCGCCGCGCTCAACCCGCCCTTTGCGCGCCGCGCGCAGCTGGAGTCGCTGCTGCGCCAGGCCGTGTATGACCGCTGCGACAGCCTGTTCCGCTACGAGCTGTCCTCCGGCCAGCAGGTCTACGGCTACTTCACGGTCAGCTGCGAGGTCGATGAGATCATCACCTGCCTGCGCTGCCTGGACGCGGGCCGCCCGGGCGACTACCTTTATAAGCTGCCCGATTTCCTCAAGCAGCGCTGCACGGTGGACCTGTACGCGCTGGCCCGCGTGACCGACGCGCGCAGCCTGCTGGCGGCGCTGGAAGGCACGCCCTACCGCAAGCTGCTGGCCCCGCTGGCCGATGTGCCCGCCGGCTACAAGCTGCTTGTCTATGCGGAGCCGCACCTGGAAGCCTACCGCCACCAGGCGCTTGTCGCCCTTGCGCCGGAGCCCCGCAAAGGCGGCGCGGGCAAGGCGCCCGGTTTGCGGGAGCTCATCGAGATGGAGTGCGACAACGCCGCCATCTCCAACGCAGGCCGCCTGATCCGCATGCACGCCGACCCCAAGTGGTTCGACCTGCTGGTGCGGCGGGACTGCACGGCGCTCAAGCCCGCCGAATGGCAGGCGCTGCTGGCCGCCCGGGATTTCGATGCGTTCCGGCAGGCGCTGGCCGCCACCGCCTACGGCCGCATGCTGGCCCGCCAGCAGTACACCTTCCTCAAGGAAGGCCTGCAGAAATGCCGCTACGACTGGTGCCGCAAGTGGCTGCGCTTTTCCACCGACCCCGCGCTGGTCATGATGTGCTATCTCTACCTGATCCAGTGCGAGGTGAAAAACCTTGAACATATCATCGAGGGCGTCCATTATGGGATGCCCGCCGACCAGCTCATGAACCTGCTGATCGGTTGCGAAGATGCGGATACGCAACAAGGGAGGGAACATTGATTGGTTGAAAAGATGAAACTGGTCCATGTGCAGGGCACGCTGCCAAGCCTGGACGATTTCCTCGGCGCCTGCTGCCTGGACGGCCGCTTCGGCCTGGAGCCCGCCAGCCAGTATATGTCGGCGTCGCTGGGGTACGCCCCCCTCAACGAGGAAGACCCCTACACCCCGCTCGTGGAGCGGATCGAATCGCTGGCCGCCCAGATCGGCGCCCAGCTGCCGGAGCTTGAGCCCGGCCGGCCGCAGGGCCTGCGCCAGGACCGCCAATTTCTGGACGAACTGGCGCAGAAGTTCGCCGCCCTGCGCGCCGAGCGTGACAGCCTGCAGGACCAGCAGCGCCTGTGCGAGGACGCCATCGCCCAGTACAGCCACTTTTTGAGCCTCAAGGCCAACGTCGATGAGATCACCGGCTGTGACCACGTCAAGGTCCGCTTCGGCTTTTTGCCGCAGGCCGGGTACAACAAGCTCATGAGCTCCTACGCGGACGACCCTTACATCCTGTTTGTGCCCTGCAGCCAGACCCCGGAAGGCTACTGGGGCATCTACCTGACCCCGCGCAGCCGCTCGCAGGAGACCGACGGCATCTTCTCGATGCTCTACTTTGAGCCGCTGCGCGTACCCGGTGCGGCCGGCAGCCCGGCCGAGATCGTCGAGCACTTCCGCGAAAACCTCGAAGTCGTGCAGAAAAGCCTGGACGACATCGACGCCCGCGTGCGCGAACTGTGGGAAAACCACGAAGAAAAGATCGGCCAGCTGTATGCGGCCGCGCGCTACCAGGCGGCGGTGTTCAGCCTGCGCCATTTTGCGGCCGTCAAGGGCCAGCACTTCTTCTGCGTGGGCTGGGTGCCCGAGCGCGAAGTGGACGACATCGTGAAAAAAGCGCGCGAGACCGCCGATCTGCGCGTGACCGTTGACGACCCGGACAAAGCCGGACGCTATACACCGCCCACCAAGCTGCGCAACGCCTGGTTCGTGCGCCCTTTTGAGTTTTTTGTCGAGATGTACGGCCTGCCCAATTATGATGAGAC
>ERZ1643251.475-NODE-475-length-58186-cov-6.584851_pt1 | contig 58186 bp, 76 predicted proteins | sample MGYA00579261_ERZ1643251 | MGnify/ENA primary metagenome ERZ1643251 (study PRJEB29033, sample SAMEA4952267) | chicken gut metagenome | biome: Broiler Chicken; feature: Gastrointestinal Tract; material: Caecum | place: Ireland | collected 2018 | study: Broiler...
ATTATTAGAGTCTAATCTCAAAGTAGTTAAAGACTTAAACTACAGCAATAACTGATTATTTACTTTATACTCAATCTTGAAGTTATCCCCATCGACGTAAAATCTATCAGCATAAGCTATTGGGTAAGCAAATAGATAGAAATTTCCACCGATGTATAACATTCTATCACTAGCAGCACCCTTAACAGCTTCTAGAAGGTCATTTATCACAACCTCATTAAGTTCTTCAACTCTCATAAAAGCTACAGGCATCTCAGTTCCGCCGTCCTATACAGCATTTTTAATGAGTATATCATATCCAGGTTGGTCTAACCAGTCTCCTGGAACTGTTATACCTGCAGAGTCAGTAACCATTCCACCAATCTAAGTATCTGAACTTAATATACTGTTCTTTACAACATTATATCCAGATAAATCAAACCATTTTACTACGTTTCCGCCATCATCTGTAAGAGGCTAGAAAGCACTATCCTGTAAACTCTGCTCAAACTGTCCTAAAGTAACTGTCTTTCCTCTAAACTATATCGACACGTCCTGTCCACCAAGTCTAAAACCATCAGCAGCCGTCGCACAGTCAGACATATATTTAACTAACTGATCTATTGGAGCACCAGCGCCGCCATCCATTACATTCTAAAGTTTAGAAAAATCAAGAACATAAACATTTCCGTCTTCTTCAAGTTTTAATCTATCTTTTGCTCCAGCATCCAGAATCTCAAAAGGAGCAGGTTTAGTATTTGGAGAGTCCTCAGTTCCAGGTATAGCAGCATATAACTACTTTTTAGTACCACTAGCACCTGTGAATTGTAAATCCTTCTTATAAGTCTTTAACAATAAAGGAAGTATATTACCTATAAAAGTATCTTCCGGTACGCCATATTCTTCAGAAGCCTAAGCATCAGGAGACCAAAAGTAAGATATACTACCTAAAATCTAACGAAGGTTTGGATCTTCACTAAGCTGTTTCTTTACGTCAGCAGCATCTTTATCCTGAATTTTCTACAAATTCTCAGCCGTAGTAGCTATCTATGCTTTCTTGTTCTCAAAATATGTTTTTACGTCTTCAAATGCATCTTCAGGTATTACACCAGCATCCTTCATCTCATTTAATAGTTCAACATTCTTATCTATACGAGCATCTATAGGAGCAGTTAAGTAGTTCATAGACCCAACGTTAGCATTACATCCTGCAAGAGTTACTAACTAAAACAACTAAACTGCAATAGCCATTAGCTTTAGATGCTTTTTGAATTTTAAAGACTTTCTCAATTTCAACACCGCCCCGAATCTTTAAAATATAAATTTATTTATAAAAACCAATACAGACTAAAAAACGGATGCACAGCGAGAACTGCGCATCCGTTTATAATTTACAGTCAGCTTAAACTATTTACCTAGTATACAACAGTAATTTAATGTAATCAATAGCAGGTCCAACTACATTTAATACTAAGTTTACGAACATATCTAGATTAGTAGCTATATAAAAAGCTAAAGCCACTATAATAAACTATTTAATTTTCAATCCAAGGTATATCATCAATGGACTTGTTCCGGTCTGGGTAGTATTACCTCTTTCTTGAGCTAACCTAGCATCTCTAAAAGCTACGTTGTATATCTTCTCTAGTTTATCATTTCTAGTTCCATAGTCCTCTATTAAATTTCTTAAAAAAGGAACGCTTAAATACATAATCTCTAAGCACACCACTAAAGTAAATAGTAGAGCTATCAAAGTAGCTAAGATTGCTATTAACTGTCCACCGGCATAGAAAATCTTTTCTAACTATTCATCAATGACTACCCAGTTAACGCCATGCTCATTATAGTCAGGTTTATCAAGATTAAATATATTATATAAGTCATTATAAATTTTACCAGAGTTCAATCTTTAAAACCCCCATCTATTCTTAGATTAGGTAAGACCCTGAAGCACGCTCATTATACCAGATACAAGCTTTACAATCAAATCAGTGATGATAGTAATGTTACCGGTCAGCAGGATAACCATTGCAACTGCCAAGAAGATGTAACTAAGTATACGGCTCTTAAAATACATTCCCCAAGGAGAAGAACCCTGATTGTTAGCAGCCTGTTCAACAGCATATTGAGCTTCATCAGATATGAAACGAAGTTTAACTCCGCCATTACCGTCTTTCTTAGCCACAGCAGTGTTACCTTCAGCAGCCTTATCACTCATAAAGTTACGCATAGCAGGAATTGCAATATAGCAGAGGTCTAAAGCAGTCAAAATAGACATTGCCAAAACAACGATAGTAGTAATTAAACCTAACAAGATATTGAAATAAGGAACGAACGGAGCTAAAATATTAGCAGCATCTCCGTAGTTAGGAGAAAGATGATTCTTTTCAGCTATCTCGTCCAGAATATTCTGAGCCTCAGTATTCTAACCAGTTACACCTGCATTTGGGTCACCTGCACTCTGATCAGCAGAAGTTAAAAGAGATTCAACAGTGTTTATATCAGCAGCAGCGATATGAAACTTAGTAGTTGCACTAGTCTAAGTAGACTATATCTCCAGGTTAAGGTCTCCCTGATTAGTAGAGTATCCAGCCTTTATATAAGAAATTATATCAGGATGCTACGGACATTGCAAGTTATTACTTGCATCTACAGTGACCATATTCTGAATAGTCTGCGCATCCAGAGCGAAAGCCTAAACTACGACCAACATCTAAACTAGGGTCACTGCTATTAGTTTAGATATCTTTTTAAATACTTTCATAAGATTGCCTCCCACAAATCTAAGTAGTTAATTTATTATTTTATAGTATTTAAAACATTTGTTAAGTTATTTCCCATAATCAGAGGATATATCAGTATAAATATACCATAAACTATATTGATGATACTCATTGTCTTATACACGAATTGTTCCCAAGCATTACCAGTATTAAATCTTAACTTCCCTAGTTTTTTAGGCACCAAAGCTAGCTTAGTTTTATTAAAACACAGTATTCTAACACCAGCCTAAGTAAGCATATCAGATATTATATGACTTATCCAACCAAAACTAAATCCAGTTAACAGTATTCTAACTATTTCAAAGTTTATATCCTACAAAACTCCTTGACTTAGCATCATTTCTGGTATTACCCACATCAATATCTAAGATATTAAACATATATCTATGCTGTGGGTTTGCCAACTACGATGCTTTCCACCAGTTAAATGTATCAGCTTATTTATTATGAAATTAGGAACTGTCTTTTCTTTTACGTTCTGCCAAACATGATCTACATCAGGGAATAAAGCACCATATTTAGCAGCTCCAAGCAATATAGGAATGCTTACATAATAGTTTACTTGGGTCAAACCATTTTTATAAAGGATTGTCTAAGCAGTAAAAGCAGCCGCAATTGCGAATTTCTTATGAGTTGCACCAGTCATTTAGTATCCTACCTTAACTTAAATTGTTATAACAACTAAGAAATTTGAGTTATCCTAATTCCTTCAGGTATCTAATTATCAGATTTCTCAGACTTCTCAAATTCACTACAGTTCTAAAGTTCATTCTGAAGAGTATAAGCTACACTAGCACTAGCTTTAATGTAATCTCTGACGTCGCCGCCAACATCAACTTTAGACCTCAGCTCAGGGCGAATAACACATCTACCAATCAGAGTAGCTTTCTCACCTTTTTTCAAGGAGTCAAGCACTGAAGCCTTTTCAGCCTGTAGAACACGTCTTACAATCTCTTCAGACATGCCCTATCTCTTACATATGTCATCTAATCTTTGCTGTACTGTCATACCATTCATATTAACTATATCCTCCAACTTCTATCAAAAGCATTATTAGAAAGTAATAAGCTTTTTACTTATTTTAAACATATCTGCCTAATTCTCATACTGCTAAACATCGTAATCAGCTAAGTCTTCAGTATGAATACTGCGAGCGAACTCTGCTATTTTATCGTCAGGAACCTGTACGATTACACTGCTTATCTTAGGGTCACTTAAAATAAAATCTATGTCCTTTAAATCGTCAGCTAGCCTAGCTTTAAAAGCAGTTTGACTATTAAGAATCTACATTTCGTCTTCACGAAGTTTCTTACGCTTCTTCTCTGCTTTGTTACGATTCTATATAACCTAAGCTGTTCTATTAAACGGCATTGTAAGTTCACCCTCAATTCTATAAAGTTTACTTATTTAATATCAAGATATTCTTTTAAGTCACTGTTAACTGCTATAGACTCTAAACATTTAAAATCAATCACATTCACTTCAATCTCTCTTAATTTAATTAAAACATACCACCTATTTTGCCTATAGCCGCCGCAACAGCCTTACCAATCAAGAAACCGAGATTAGTAAGAGCACCTGTTATTGCAAGGACTAACAAGACAGGAACAGCTACCAGGGTGACCGCCATATCTTTTACGTAGATTTTGAAAGGAGATACAGCCTTGCCAGTCTGAGGGTCAACAGAAGATTCAGCAGCAACAGCATTTAAAGCAGCATTAGACACCCACTGAATACGACCTACCATAGTACCCTGCTGATTAGCTCCAGCAGGTCCACCAGCCATTCCGCCAGACATATCTCCCATAGTTCCCATACGATTATAACCAAATCCACCTCTGTTCATACCGAATCCGCCCATGCCTCCCATGGAACCCATGCCGCCCATGCCGCCCATGCCACCTTGCATACCAGCTCCACCGCCAGCCTGAGCATTTCCGGCATATCCATTAGCCAATAAACCACGACTAAAAGGAATAGCTATAAACAGAAGGTCAAGCATTACACGAACAGTTAACAAGACTGTCAGGGCATAAGAAATGACCTGAACAATAAACTAAGCGGTTTTATATACCACACTGTTTACAGTATTTACCATCTGATTCTGCTCAGCAGTCAAGTCAGTATTCTGCAAATTTTCCAAGTAGTCATAAGCAGTTCCACTATTGTTCTAAGGCACTTCCTGACTTTGATTTTCATTTCCAGTATTAGGAACCTCTTGATTTACATTAGGAGTAGGTTGTGGAGTGGTCTGCTCTTGAACAACCTGACTCTGACTTTGTCCCTGATTCTAATTGCCATTCACTATATCATCAAGAGACTCAGCAAATATAGAAGTAGCCTATATGCTAAATATTAACGTCATTGCCGCAAATCCAGCAGCTAGCTTTTTAACACTAGAAGTCTTCATATAGATTTCCCCCTCTAAAATTTTATAAATTACTTATTCGATTTTGAATGTATAAAAAAAGGATGGCAGCATCCTAAGACACAGCCATCCAAATAAATTATTCTTTTGTCAATAAAGTATATATTTTAGTAAATCTAGAGATACTCTAAATTTCAACTAGTCTCTGATAGTCTGTCGATTTCTAAAATCTACCGCAACTTTCACATACGTATCAATCAGAGTTTAGTAAAGACTCCAACTGCTCATTTGAAAGATGATCACCAGAATCGCTTAAATCAACTTGTACAGGAGAGTCATCTTCTTTACTAGAATTGTCTTCCTCCAAAACTCTAGAGTTCTTAAACATCTCAGCAAATACCTGCTTAGTAGGAGCGTAGGTCATTGTATTAGAACCTAAAGCCGCCTGATCTTGCTTCAACTGCTTCTGATATTCAAGCAGAGACTTACGATTTTCAGCATTTGCTGTACTACCTTCTCTACCAAGCCCATTTGCTAACAACTTGATTTTACCTATACGCAAAGCAGTAGTAGTAATTATAAGCTCATTCTTATCATCATCAGTAGTCATGCTTCTAATAGCAGACTCAACAACACGAAGCATAGCATCTAAATCATTACTGCTGTATATATCAAATACTTCCTTTGCCTTAACAGCAAATTCCTTGTCAAAATCTTCCATAGAAATGCCGTATTTAATATTCATACAGTCAAGTACAAATCTTGCTAAGCCAGACAAAAATTTACTGAAGTCAATATCTTTTTCCTTAAGAATACTGTTAAACACCAGTATATCCTCTAGGGAAGAATTAGCCGCTTCAAAGAACTTAAAGAATATATCAGTACTAACATCCTGCACAGCAGCAAGTACATCGTTAATTAAAACATGCCCGTAATTCTTAGCAACAGTTTCAAGCAACATGATAGAGTCTCTAGGAATGCGGTCTTTCTTCTTAGCTATCAACTGACAAGCCTCAAGACTAATCTGCAAACCTTCCTGCTCTCCAATCCACATAAGACGTTTAGCCAATTCATCCACAGTCTTCTTACGAACTTCTATTTTCAACTGCATACGAGAATGAATAGTAGAAATAACATCGTCAGGGTCAGTAGTACACAGGATAAACACCAGATGCGGAGGTGGTTCCTCAATGACCTTAAGCAGTGAGTTTTGAGCTGAATTTGACAATTTATGACATTCGTCCAAAATACACACAGTGTGCTTCAATGGGTAAAGGGGAGGTTGAATGAGTTCCTCTATTATATCATTGATATCATTCTTACCAGTAGTCGTAGCTGCGTCAACCTCTACGATACCGTCGCAAGTCGCGCCAGCTTCAGTACTAGATATATACTCGTCTATCATTTGACACATCTCGCACTTACCACAAGCATGACCGTCTATCTTATTTTCACAATGTATCTCTTTACACATTAGACGTGCCATAGAAGTTTTACCAGTTCCTCGAGTACCGTAAAGCATTATAGTCTGAGGAAAGTTATCAGGGTCCCTAAATCTGTTCACTACCAGATTCTTTACATCATCGCCCATGTAGTCTGCAAAACTTCTAGGTCTATATTTACGAGTCCAAGCTAAACCATTAGAGTCAGCCATCTTGAAACCTCCATTATTTAAGATTTATACCCCTAATATACACAAGATATAAACTTAAGCTCTTATATTTCCAGAGACCTCAGCCAACTTAAACTGAGCATCATTCTAAACTTCCATAGTCTTAAGTACACTATACAATACCTTAGCTTGTTTATTCTAAGTCTACATATCTATTTTTTGATCGTTATACTAAATCTGTATTGTCTACAAAGAATCAGTTTGCGATAACTCAACATCTGTTATGTCTTTCTAAGAAAAGCTAACAGTAGGCTCATTTCCAGAATATAGAGTTAGTTCAGAATCTTTGACATTGTATACAAGCCTTCTATATTCCGAAGAGTACACCTAGGTAAACGGCATTGATATAGTATTCTAGGAACTGTCAAACACTATTCCATAATTAGCACTTAAACTATTTGTAGCGTAATTTATTCCAAATACTAAGCACGCGACCACGATACCTAAAGTCACAAGTTTAAATAGCTTCTTTACTATCTAAATGACTATAAATACTGCTATTGCTATAAGCATAATACTTATAACGACCTCATTATCCATATGCAGCGTACTAGAAGTAAACTATATCGTTTTCACTAATATATCCAAGATACATCAACCTTTCTAAATTGATTATAAAATATAATTATTTATACAATCAAGTATTTAGATAAGTCTATCTTGACTCTCAAATTCATAGCAACAAAAAAGCCCCGGCCATCGAACCGAAGTCCAATGACCGGAGCCTTGTATGTTTACTGTCAGGCTATCACTGCCTGCTCACCCTTTCAGGTGGAGTATCTCCGCAATCCTGTGGATTACTGAGCGGCCTGGTCGCCCTTATTCAGGATGACAGTGTAGACGTAGTTAGCTACGGCAACATTGCTATCCATCTTAGGAGCCTTAGGAGCACGAGCAGCCTTAGTAGTGGGCTTAGGATTGTTCCACTCACCGAAGACGGCCTCGAACTCGGGCTTCACAACCCACTTGCCCTCGACCTTCTCAGCGATAGCGGCCTTAACCTCGTCGTCGTTAACCTGCAGGCCAGTGTCCTTATTGAACACGAAGTAGTAAGCTTCCAGCAGGTCCTTAGTGGACTTGCCTTCCTTAGAAGCGCCAGAGCCCTTCTGAATCTTACCATTAGCCAGCTCGAAAGAGAACTCAGGAGCAGCGGTCAGCATGGTCATATACTGACGGGTCAGGCAGGTCTTGTCACCAGGCTGCAGAACAGCGTCGGTAGGAGTAGCAACCCAGATACCGTCAGCACCCTTCTTGCAGATAGCGGTCTTGTAAGGAATAGCCTCGGTACCGATGTTATGAATCTCATAACCAACGATGCCGCTGGTAGCAACCAGGCTACGGCCTTCCTTCTCAGAGTCAACAACCAGACCACCCTTGTCAGAGAAGCCCAGAGTACGAGTAACTTCCAGAGAAGCAGACTTGGTCTTCACACGATCGGCGAAGGTCTTGTCAGTCTTCATGGTCTCGCGCAGGCAGTTAACCAGCACAGACTTCATCTGGCTCTTCTTAGCTTTCTTCTCGTCAGCAACGGGTTCCACGACGGCGCCTTCCTGAAGCAGGCTATCAATGTTAGTATTGTCCATAATCAATTTCTCCTTTTCTAGAAAAGTATTTTTTATTAAAAAGCCTTTCAGCTTTTTTCTAGATTAAAATTTTTATTCGTTAAGGTCTCTCCCTTAACTTTATATTTATTATACCGCCAAAGTTTCAATTTGTCAATAGGTTTTTTAAAAAGATTTAAAATCTTTAAGTCAAATCCTTCTCAAAAATCCCTAACCAAATCTCATCTTCAACTTACAATCATATTATAACGCCAAATTCTCACTTGTCAAGGCTTTTCGCAAAATTTTTTAAGAAATTTTTCGTTCCTTAAAGAGTAAATTTTTCTAACTTTTACAACTAGTCAGAGTTACTTACTCAACTAGTCAAGCCCGCTATCAATAGTATCTTATATCACCTACAACAGTTCTTCCATCGTAAGTTCCATAAAGAACTTGAACATCAAAGCGTTGGCCAACTTTTAAAGCCTACCCAATAGAGTAAGGAACATCCAGTTCATAAACTCCAGGACAGCCAGAAATCTAACCAGATAGAGTAGTTTTAATTCTAATATAAGAACTGTCTGCATCAGATATACAAACGTAATTCTTTATATTAGTGATTGTAAACTCGCTTGGCGAGTATTCCTCGTTATAAACGATTGATTTATCGGAATCAGTAAGATTAAACTCTTGCCACTTACTGTCCGACTGACTCCCGATGACATTTTGTCCAGAAGTCTGATAGCTCTGCTCATTCTAAGTTCCTATCTAAGTCTGAGCATTACTATCATTCTAAATCTGCTCATCAGTCACATACTCAGGACTCTCTACATTCTAGTCGACTTGTTCCTAACTTGAATAGCTATTATCTACAGCGGGAGTATTATCTTTATCTTTTTCACCCTACTATAAAATTCTCCAAGCTATCAAAGCCACTAGAAGTATTATTACACCAAGTATTATCACTAATACAGCAGCTTTAGCAGTATCTGCCTTGCTATTACTTTCCAAATTGTCGGCTCCGCTTGTAAATGACTGATCGGATCGTCCAGAAACTGTATTTCCAACACTGTTCTGTATATCTTCATCACTAAAGCCGTCCTACATATCTCCAGACATGCCAGAACTGTCATTCATCTAGCTAGAATCATCATTGAAAAGGTCATCTCCGCTCTACCAATCGCCTGTATCTCCCCAGTCATCAGTATTGTCGAAGTCGTTAAGCTCGTCAAATCCTGTCATACTATACCTCCTAGCAGTATAGAGTTTCTAATAAATTTAGCTTAATAAATAAATTAAAAACTATACTTAAATATATTAACGACCTATTTTAAGTCTAAATTTTGAGACGTCAGCTATTAAACAGCTCATCAAGAGTTTCTTTCTAAAGCATCAATCTCTTTTCAACACGATTATAAATCTAAGAATCAAGTATATACTTTTTATTTTCTACGTCTAACAGCTTTTCTTCTACGATAGTCTGCTTTATACTCTTATCTTGATAGTCAACAGCCCAATCAGCTACAACTAAAAACTGACCCAACTCATTAAAAGGTATAACAACCTTTATATGTTGTATTCCAGCAGTATACTAAGAATCTCTTATAGCCTAGATAGCATCATCCATCTAAACCATGTTCTGTGTCAAAGCCTTTTCAACCTAAGAAGTCCACAGCATTGCCGCTAGCTCAGAGTGTATCGGCATGCTGTTAAAATTGCTCACAGTCTCAGCAGCATTAGAACCAAAGTCTGTTTCATTTGTTCTAAGCTGAAGCAATTCCGGATCGTCCTTTACCAGTAACCTAAGCTTTTCACAAGAATCCTTGCTTAGCTTAACTTTTATATACTGATACTACCAATCATCTATAGAGCACTTATAATCAGAACCCCAGCAATATCTAACAGTAAACTAGTTATCACTTTGATACTGCCTAGCGCTAACCATTGCATTTAAGCTATCTATAGCTATCAACTGATCCTGTATTTCATCTAGTGAGTCACATATATTCTGGGCTATAGAGTTAAGGCTAAACTGAAAAGCTCCTCTACACTTTTCACCCTAGCTATCTCTAAACTACACAAGCATAAAATGCATACCATCAGCTTCTTTATACTGAAGGTTTAAACCTTTTATTGTACAAGATTCCAGCACATTATCAATGATTTGCTAAATTTCATCTTGTCCTATATGCTTAAAATCCTGGGAATCTATAAACCTCTGAAGCTCATTACTATCCATACTATTTATCTCTCCTTTGTAAAGTCTATATTCACCAATCTTACACTACTATCTCTAAAACTATAGCTATACATGGTACGCTTATAGACTTCGTCGCTGACTCTAGTAAGTCTGTAGAAAAATACTTGACGCTTATCCACACTGTACAATGTAGCACCTCTAGAAATCTCCTTATCTCCGAACTACATCTTACGATCTCCAATGTAGAGACGTCCAGCAACTGTATAAACTAAGTTTTCCCCGCAAATAGCACCTGTAAAGTCCTCAAAAGCAGAAGACTCTGTAGCATTTTTTAAAGCAGTTAACCTCTGAAATACTTGAGCCATACAGGGTAAATCGCAACGCTTAAGTCTATCATCTCCAGGTCTCATATCATCAGTAAATTTGAGTGCTTTCTGATATACTGTAAACCCATAAACCTTAATGCTAGGATGTTTTTCCTCGTCGTCTTCGTCATCATCCTAAATGACCAGTATCTTTTTAGTTGTATCTTTACGCATGCCTGCTACATAAATATCTAAGCTATACTCCAAGTTTTTCTATCTATCTACTAATCTATTAGGTAAGAACACCTGCGGCTTGGGTATATACCCAAATTTCAGCATGTTACTTAATTCCCACTTAAGCACCATAGGCTGATTTTTACAAGCAGCTACGAAACTTGGCATGAACTTATCATAAAATTTAGCAGTCTATTGACCAAGCATGAGCTGTCTTAAAACCCACTCATATTCCTTATACCCAATATGCTTGTCCCAGTTCTCCAAATTTAAGTTATCAGGCTTTATCTCAGGGACCGTCTGTATTGCCCAATAGATACCTCGGAACTTTATCACCTTTTTATCTTTTTCGTTCAACACTATAACAAGTCCATGATCCACCCACATATGTATAGGCTGAGAGCTCTTATCAAGCATAAAAGTGCCTATAACAACATACTTAATGTCATCTTCGATACTGTTAAGTGGGAACGGAAGAGATTTATAAACTCTTAGATAAGACAAAATATATAAGTTTATCTTATCACAATTGTCTATTGCTAAATCAGTGATAGCCGAGCAACAAGGAGCCAAAGTCATAGAATGTTCTACAGCCTTTTCAAATAGCTCAATGTTAGTTATATCAACCATCTGCCCATTTACTATCTTCTTCACGTATATTTCCCTCCTATAAGATATTTATTTAATAAAAAGTCTTATCGACTTTCTATCATCTACTAAAACTTCTTTCTGTCTAACCCATAAACTATAATGTCCGGCTAATTATTAGTAGACTTTCTACTAATCTCAAAAAATTTATTTTTGATTGCTAGGATCTTCGACACCTTATTGTTCTAAAAAATCTCCAAATGTATAGCAAATGAAGTATCCAGAAATTCATCCAATGTTATCAAAATTCTAGTCAAAACTTCACTCATTATACCCAAGCCTTGATACTCAGGGAGCACCCAGTAACCTAATTCGATAACTTTGTTATTTTTCCTATAAAAGATTGTAACTCCACCAACCAATGATCCATCAGAAATTCGCCTGATGACTAATCTTAATTGATAACAGTCAGTATCAACAGTATTTACATACTTTAGATAAAGATTTACAAAATCTTTAGCGTTCTCCTTATCTTTTTCAGGGCTCATCTTAGTTATTATATTGTTATTAAAATAAGGAGCAACGAGTTGTTCGCAATACCAAAGCTTTTCTCTATTAGTTAGCTCAGCTATAACATAATTTTCAGATTGCACAGGAAAACATTCTCTTGTATCTCTAATAAACTTAAAGTTCTAGTGTTTCATCGTCATCGTCGATATCCAAATTCAAGATATCGTCAAACCCTCCAAAAAGACTTCGTTTATTTTTTACGTTATTAGCTTTATTTGATCCAGTATTTTTACCATTATTAGGTATATTGTGCAATCTTGAACTGTTATTAACTCTATTTTCTTGAGGTCTCTGACCACTTTTCTGAGGTCCTTTACTAAGTCTCCCTGGTCTCTTACCACTTTCCTACGGTCTTTGAGGTCTCTGACTAGTTCTACTATCTTGATTATGATTACTTACTTTAGAAGCTAAAGTATTTCCAGCATTTTTAACTGCTTTTCTACCTGCTTTATCAAGTCTCAATAAACCATTTGATAAGAAGTTCCAAGTCTCTTGAGTTTTCTTATTTCTCTCATTGTTATCTCTAGCTACAAATATTGTATTATTGTTTACAATCTTTGCATTGCTTTCAGGTTTTCTAGGCTCAGGACTCTTAACTTTAGGTGTCTCAGATCTTTTTGATTGACTTTCGCTTTTACTGCTCTGACTATCACTGTCATCTTCATAGTCTAAGTCATCATCGTCAAAGTCGATATTATCAAGACTATCCTCAGAATCTTCAGTATCCTAATCTTCATCAGAATCTTCCTCTAAACTGCTTAGCTCATCATCATCAAATTCCATGTTATCTATCTGACTGTCTAAGCTATCTTCCGAATCCTCACTGTCGTCAGAATCCTCTATTTCGTCTAAACCTTCCTCTAAGTCATAGTCCTAAAACTCTATATCGTCTACAGACTACTCATCGTCCTAGTCCTCATCTTCATTGTCTGTATCATCAATATCTAAGTCATCGTCCTAGAATTCAAGGTTATCTATATCATCCTCAATAGAGTCAGAACCTGACTCTACGTCATCATCTTCTTCAAGGTCATCGTCCTAGAACACTATGTCATCTAAGTTATCATCACTTAGTTCATCGGATTTTTCATTGTCTTCATCTTCTTCAAATATAGCATCCTCGTCTATATCATCTAAGTCTATATCGAAATCATCAGAGTTACCTGATTCTTCCTAATCGTCTGAATCGTCAAATATAGCGTCTTCGTCTATATCCTAAATGTCTATATCTTCAGAATCATCATCGAATATCAAAGACTCATCTATATTATCTAAGTCTTCGTCATCTTCCTCAAGCTCTTCATCCTAGAACTCCAAGTTATCCAAACCATCGCTGTCATCTTCCTATCCCTCAGCGTCTTCAAAATCACCATCGAGGTCATCATCCTAGAATTCAATGTCATCTATTTCATCTTCTAAGTCTGAGTCTGAATCTTCATCAGTATCAGCATTATCATCTTTAGACTGCTTACTATGTTCATCGTATCCAGCTAAACCACTTAAGAGGTCATTTTCAACATCTTTAGGAGTTTCATCCATTAAGACTATGTTATCTAATTCATCGTCATTGTCTTCTTCTATCTCTATATCGTCAAGACCATCTCCATCTGACTTATCTTCATTCTCAAAGTCATCAGGCTCTAAATCATCGAGACCCTCTATGTTATCTAAGTCGTCGTCATCTTCTTCATTCGACTGCTCAGAAGGTTCATCTATATCTATATCATCTAAAGAAGACTCTATATCCTACTCTACTGCCTAAAGGTTTTTATCATCATGCTCTTCCAAAACTTTTAAAAGAGCCATAGCTTGAAGAACATCATCTCCATCTTCATAAGGTTCTCCAGCCGAATCCTCTAAGTATTGTTCATACTCAGAAACTGTTTCATTAGCACTATCATTGCTTGATTGCTCAGTTTCGGCAGTTTCTTGTACAGCTCTATCTGTTTCGTCAGATTTCTTATCGTCAACCGGTTTTGTATAAGTAGTTTCTATATCTGACTCTAAGCTAAACTCTGGAACTCCAAGACTACTGCTTGTTTTCTTTTGTTCCTCACTTGCTTTTTTACGTATACTATCTAATTGAAGATTTTTCTCGTTTAATAACTAAAGTACCTCACTACTTATAAACTTAGCATACTTAAACTGTAAAGACATATCATTCATATCTTTAAGTTCATTCAAGTCTGTACAGGTTTCAAGTTTAACTACTAGGCTGTTATATTGTTTATCTGAGATTCCATCTTTTTTATGAAGCGCATCAAGCTTATTTCTTATACTAGCTTTAAGAAATTCTGCCTGTTTCGCATATCTGCTGGCCATAAAGGAACCTCACCTCCGTACATCAGTTAAATATTATTTTCACTTAATAGCTTTTCTTTAGCATATTTAAGTAAATCATCTTTTTCATTTTTTATTTCCTAATTTATTACTAGCTCTAACATTTCTCCAAGGACTTTTCCCAATATAGGTCCTGCCTTATATCCAAGTTTCATAAGGTCCCTACCATTTACTGCTAAGTCCTATATCTTGACAGCTTCGTTATCTTTCTCTATTTCATCCGCCCATATTAAACCTTGAACTGTAGCAGCTAACTTCGCCTGTCTATTGTAATCTGACTGAGCATCTATATCAGCTTCTTGAAGTATTGCCAAAGTTCTGAACTGCTCAAAACCCATCTTAGCAATCAATCTTTTAGTAGCAGCTTTATTTACTACATGATTATCGTGATATTTGACAAGCATGCATATATTATCAATGTCATTATTTGAGAATTTTAAATCTTTAAGTATCTCTCTTGTCATCTACTCGCTCAAATGAGCATGGGCTTTAAAATGGTCGTACCCATCACTTCCAACTGATTTTGTCTTGGGCTTACCAAAGTCATGAAACAAACCAGCCATGACTAATCTATATTTATCTGCTCCAAGTCTCTCAGTTCTACTATCTTTTACAAGATTATCTACCACTTTTAAGGTATGTTCCCACACATCACTATTATGATTTGGGTTATTTTGTTCACAACCTATCATATCTTTAATAGGTATTATTATATTTTCTAAAAGCTCTATATTGTTTTTAATTGCTTTAACAATATATTTACCAGAGAATGCCTTTATTAGCTCTGCCTGTACCCTTTCTTTCTACACGCTACTCATCTTGTATAAATTGCTAATCATCTATTTATGAGTAGTTTCATCTATATCAAATCCAAGCACAGCTTGAAATCTAAAAGCTCTTAATATTCTTAAAGGATCCCCCTACAATCTATCATCAGGATTTCCTACACATCTAATGATTTTATTCTTTAAATCATCGTAGCTACTATCTATTGCTACAAGACTTCCATGCTAATAGGCCATAGCGTTTATCGTAAAGTCGCGTCTCTCTAAATCTTCCTCAATAGACCTAGTAAACTTTACTTCGTCAGGATGCCTACCATCACTGTATTCTCCATCAATTCTATAAGTCGTAATCTCGTAAGTCTTGAATTTTGCTTCTTTCTGTTCTTTCGCTTTATCAAGCAACTATCTTAGGCTATCCGTTTTACATATTTTATCCCAGACTTTAAAAGGTATTACAACTGTCTCAGTACCATGTTTCAAACCTGTATCTATTGTTTTACAACCAAGAGACTCAAAAATTCCTTTGACTTCTAAAGGAGTAGCGGACGTACAAATATCTATATCATGTACAAACACATTTGCATTTAAGTATTTATTCATCATTAAGTCTCTTATGCAACCGCCAACCGCATAAGCGGTATGTCCTCTGCTGTTAAGGATTTTTAATATCCAAGTAGCTCCAATTCCCTCTAAACCGTTCACACTAGATAATGGAAGCTGCATAGGAACTTTGACACATTCTATATCAAACATATTACTAGTTACCTCACATTAGATTGTTCGTCCAACAACCTTAAAGTCTATACATATAACATATTAGCGAAGTTTAAATCCAAATGTATTCTAACCTTAAACTCATCTGCTACTACCTAAATTACAGTAGCATAACTTTTACTGCTAAACTGATCTATTCTTATTTTCTTAGGCTCTGTCATAAACATCTCGGCTAGCTTATCCCTTATAAACTTTAGGGTATCTGAACTTTTCATGCCCATCTCAACATGAAACAGAGTATTTAACTTTGCATTAGAAGCATGTATATACTAAACAATGCCATTTGTTATATTTAATTCGATGCCTTCACTTCGCATATAGACTATGAGAGTCTGCTTATTGCCTACAGTCTCACTATAAGGTATTTCGTATGCTATTCCGCAGTTATCAAGATTATTTTTAACGGTATCGTAAGTATCACCTATGTTTATTCGAACACCGTCAGCTATACTCATTCCAACTTGCATGACTAATACCTCAACTTTCCAAGCTTTTTAAATTTACTATTTACAACTAAAGAGTATTAAGACCAGCCTATTATTTAAAAGAATAAGGCAAGGTATATAAAAATACATTGCCTTATCAAAACAAATATTCTATTTACTTATTTGTTAGGTCTTATCATTTTCTTTAGCCTGCATTATCATATTTTCAAGATGCTCGTTATAAATCATTTCGCATCCTTTAGTTCCATCTTTAAGTTTAACTATCAAGGTCTTATATCCATCAATAAACTGAGACCTTATCCAACCCCAAAGCCAGTCAATTCCAAACAGCCCTAAAGCTATTGCTAAAACTGTTCTTATTGGATTTACTCCAAAGTACTTACCAAAATCAACTGAAGCTTGCATTATTAACTAAGCCTATATAAATCCATTTAATAAGCCATTTAAAATCTGCATGTATAACTAAGTTAATATCTTTGTACTTCCACATTCAACATGATCTATATCATCAAATCTCACTGCCGCCCCACCGAGTAACCTCTGTCCTCCAGCATAATTAACTGTATATTGATGTATCAGCATTACTCTATGAGCCTCAGTATCTTTTACTTTCACTGTAGTATTTATTTTCGCCACAAGTAAATTCCTTTTTATCTTAGTCTAAAGTTTCACTTAAAAAGTTCCTTTCACTTTTTTATTGATTATATTCTCAATTCTCTAAAGTATTACATCTAATATCAAAGCTATACAACCATAATAAGCTATATACTCTTTAGTTAACTCACGAGTTCTTGGAGTTTTAAAGACTATCAATATCATTAAACCCGTAATACCCATTATTACAATCGGTATATCAGCTACCCACAACCTGATAGTTTTGATAATTTTTAAGATTTTCTCTAAACTTCGATTGCTCAACTTTTTTCACCATCCGGGTCCTTTTCAACTTTTTTATCGTCTGCATCTTCTGAGTCAGAGTTACCTGAAACTTCTTTAGGTTTTTCAACACTCTCAACTGATTCAGCTTTTTCATCAACTGATTCGGCTTTTTCATCAACTGTTTCGGCTTTTTCCTCAGCTGATTCAGCTTTTTCCTCAGCTGATTCAGCTTTTTCATCAACCTCTACCTTTAAACCTAACACCTGTTTAATATTGCTTAAACCCTAAGTATCTTTAAATTCATATAGGCTTTCCATATCTTTTATTTCTTTTAGTTTCTCTAAAACCTTTAAGTTTAAGGCTTCTCTATCAGGTTCTTTAGTTATTTCTGCGTAGGTCATAAGACTCATATATTCAAGTCTCTTAAGTTTCTCAAGTTCACTAAGGTTTAACTCATCTTTTATATCATTTATTACATTGTATTTCGTAAAATATATCATGCTATATTTCACAACATCACTGTAATCTGCTTTATCTATCTGTTTATCATCACTAAACTAGTGACTTGTCAATCTCGTAGCCATCATGCCCGCATCGTCAAACTTTATAACTCCATTGTTCACTAAATAATTTTCAAGTTTCTTCTATTCTAACAATAAGTTTTCACCATCAGTTTTGATTGTCTATTTACTATGAGGCATTATATAAACTGCCTAAGCTACAACACCTATTACAATGACCAACAATACCAAACCTTCAGCTATCTTAAAGAATATAAACAGCTAGTCATGCTCAGTATCCATATTCTCTAAAACTTCGTTATTGTTATCACTGTTTACAGCCTCTTGACCATTTGCTACATTCTCGTTATATATGTCCTCAGCACTATTTCCTGTAGCTACTTCCATGGTATCAACTGTCTACATCGTCATGAGGTTGTCTTTAGTCTATACAGCTAACATTTTAATAAAGACTGCCTAGCATATTGTTATAAGTACTAACAAAACACACCATAAAGCTGTCTATTTCTTCATTACTGTTCACCCCTCACCAGGTTTTACTTGCTTAACCCTAACTAAACTGATTATTCACATAAATCTTGAGGAAATCTAATTTTCTACAACCTGTATCTGTAATATCCAAGAGTTATTAACTTTCCCTCGAATATATAACTTAATCTAATGTCTTTACTTTCACTAGTAAGCTAGACTTCTATAAACTTTCCTGTATCTGAATCTAAAACCTGTATATCTCTTTTCATCGTACAAGTTTTATTAAACTTCGGATTGTTTACTATCTTATTTACTATGTCTATTATCTTTTTCCTATTTTCTTCCTAAAGTTCCTCATCGTCTTTACAGTCAAAAGTACTGTATATCTCTAAATTCTTATCAGTTATTGTATTTTCTATCAAGCTTACTTGAGATATTACTTGTACATTTCCACAATCTTTAGGATTATCTCTTTTTCTAGAAGCCATTGCCTAAGTTAACCTTGCTATTCTCTCCACTACACCTGTATCAGTATCTCTAAAATATAAGTCATACTGATTTATTCCATAAGTATTCTAAACTTTCTAAATAGCTAAATTACTTAATACATCGCCCTAGTTAATTTTTGTAAGTATTTCGTCCATCTAAAAAGATAAGATTACATAAAAGTCCTTGTAAATCTCTAATATTGTAGCACTTCCAACTTGACTGTTTAACTTCAAATTTCTTAAAGTATCTGTCATATTAAACCACCGCTATTATATCTAAAAATTATAATAATTTTCACAAATCAAGTATATTTAGAAGTTATTTTAGTATTGTATCAATGTTATCCAAAAGTTTCCCTGCTATCACTTCAACTTCGTCGATATAAAACTCTTTATCATCGTCTAGCCTTAGACACCCTAAAGCATATCCATCATAATACTGAATGACCTTACATCCACAATCCATGAGTATTCGGTTTCTATCAGGTAATTTAACTATCTTTGCATGTTCTAACTCTGAATCAAAAGGATAATCATAATAATTTGAAGTTATTCTATGACCAGTTATCAAAGTCACATCAGGCTCTTTATCCTTAAACTTATCAGATAACCTACTGATTGCCTTTATTCTTGCATCGCCCCAAATACTTCTATCGTAGCTCCTCTCTTTCTCTTCAAAAGTGTTTCCACCTTCATAAGCCTCCGCATGAGCTACATAGTATTTCTTTCCATTTACCTCGAATCTAACAAACAACGGTAAAGATTGTAAGTATCGGTATATCTCCATCTGCTTACTGTTATCTAACTCTAAGAACTGCTTTAAGCTTTCATAACCTAAGTTATGCATCCAACACTCGAACTTCATTCCACTTAAGTTACGAATGTCTCTACCATTTAATATCTGTCCTATCGTATCAAGCATCATGTCATCATGATTTCCTAGTACTGCTTTCAAGCAACCTTTCTTGTTCATTTCTATTAACTTAAGTATTAACTTTGAACCATTTGAACTTGGTCCATCTGTAAAGTCTCCCACAAGATACAACATGTCTTTAGATTCATCAAAATTTATCTTCTTAAGCATTAAGTTAAAAGCTTCAACCTGCCCATGAAGATCACCCATTACATAAACTGCCATGACTTAAATTTCCTCCGTATTGTATCTTATATTCCATGATTCTTTATATCTTGTATACGCTACTTTAATATAGAAATCATGAATTCCTTTCTATATTCAGGTATATCTAACTTATTTATAACTGTATAAACCTTAGATAGGTTATGACTTATCTTTATTTTCGAAGGTTTTATCAACTGTATCTGAGTATCAAAGTCTATATAGAAAGGTCTCTATTTAAAGTAGAATTTCATTCCATCAGACCATTTAATCTCAGGAACTAGGTTCATGTTACAACCTAAACAAGCGCCATTATCAAATATAGGAGGTATTCTACTTATTCCATTACGATTTGCTATAAACCCTATATTGTTCAGATGCCTATCAATGTTTAAAATTATATAATCAAGTATTAAGCATCTTTCAAGGTATTCTTTATATTTAGGAATATCTATATACTTTAATATCTCATTGTATAAGCCATATCCTGAAGTGTTTTGAAATCTATATCCTCTGTCTTTTGCAAATTTACCAATGCCATAAAAGCTCTCTCCACTGCTTAAGAAGTTTTCACTTGAGCATGCTACTAACTTTGCATTGTTACTGTCCTTTAACTCAACGTCTACCAGTTTATAAGGAATTACATAATCTTCAAAGCCTATTTCTTTCGCTACATGATACGCTATATATTCTCCATACGCCTCGTATAAAAACTTATATGGCATATCCACATATTTACCGCATCTGTAAGTTTTTATAAAGATTGACCCATTACCCTAAATATCTAGGGTTTCCACCATTGTCTAACTCTTTATAAACTCATTGTTTACTCTCCACTTTAAGAGATTTCCTCCAGTGCTGTTACGAGTAATCTAATTATTCAAGTTTAGTACTAATTTTCTTCGCATTTTTGCACCGACCTTAAGTTTGTCTACCAAATTTCTCTAGTATCTTTCGACTTCTTAGAGACTCATCATCATAATCTCTATAGTCATATCCTTCATGTGGAAGAACTTCATAAGGGTCATTCGTCGTCCTACCTTTATTAAACAGTATCATATCTCTCCAATCATAAGTATACAAACCAACTTCTTCAAGAGAAGACCTTATCAACTGTCTTGTAGGTGGAATCACTCTGTCCTCTAAGAATCCGATTACCAGACTTCCTTGAACTGTATCTAAGGTTCCAATAGGCTTTGCCAATCCAAACTCTGGCCCATAAACACAAAACATTCCGTACATTACATCATCTGAGGTACGCTTTGCTATATATTCCTTGCTGTCAGTATCATAATATATCTCAGCAACTAAAGGATGTTTACTGTCCTCATAATCAAATACATCGTATGCATGAACTTTCATACTGCCTCACCAAATCTATAACTAATCTCTTAAACATTAAAGTCCATTAGCTTAATATACTTAGACTTTCCTTTTATATCATTCGCCTTGTTAACTGCTTTCCTTCTGCCTATTGCTGCTATATCAGATGCTGTCAAGCCGTTATGTTTTTTAGAATGTATATTCAGAATCATACATGCAATAAGCATCAACATTGCTAGCATTCCAAACCCTATAAGGTGATACTTAAGTTTTCTCATGTTGTTCCCTCCCTTAATTTAGCTATATATCTTTTATACCATTGTATTACTTCTTCTTTATTTGCTTATTTCTTTTGTCTTTATTGAGTTCTTGAATCATTTTCAGGTATTCTCTCGATTCTCCAAGGTCACTATCATCCATCTCATCTACGACGTCCTTAAGATTCAAGATTGCTTTCGTCATTAAAACAATGAATGCAAATATGTAAACCAAAGAACCTATAAATAAGAAAAAGTTTTCTAACTTTTTAAACAAGTTTATTCTCCCCCATGTGATTGCATTACTTTTTTCATTGTTTATCACCCCTTGTAAGTAAAGTTTTTTGCTTATTGCAGTACTGTATTATTTTCATCAATCAGATTATCAAACCATTCTGCTTTTTCTTCAGATGGGAGATCAGCTCCGATTTCCCAATCACCATTTCCCCATTCGCCACCTGCTAAGTCTATATCATCAGCAATTACGTATCCATCACTTTCAGTATCCTCTACTAGCTAAGGGTCCTTTCCAACATACACACCTGGCTCAACTTCATACACCTGTGCCTCTCCGCTACCTCCTGCATTTGCAGTAAATAATACTAGATGACCATTTATAAAGGTCACTACAGAATTTTCATCGCTGTAGATGTTTCCGTCAGGATCAAATACATTAAAACTCTGCCTCTCTTCGTCATTGCAGGTATTTTCCATCATAGCATTTGCTGCATAAGCAAATGTTTCAGAATTTGTTGCATTGTCTCTTCCCACAAGTCTTAAGACATATCCATCTATGTTATCAAGTATATCATACTCAAATTTATCAGTACCATTATCTTTTATTATGTCTTCTCCAACATATTCCTTAGTACTTTTCATATCCTAAACGTACTATTCTACATCACACACTGCAGCAGCTAAACCCTCTTGATCTTCATATTTTGAGAAGTCTATTCCATTCTCTACCTCTGCTCTAACTTTTTCTATATTGTCCTATCCAGAAACTCCTATAGCAACTAAACTATAATCGCTAAATCTGTTATAGTCGTCAGGAATTGTCTGAACTGTTACTGATTCGATACAGTTCCAAACATCGGAGTCTATCGAAATTCCAGTAAGTTCCTAAGCAGTTTCAATAGACTCGAATCCATTTCTTTCTGAATGATTTCTCAAATCATCTGTTTCAGAAGAAGTAGATTCAGCCACATCCACTATTAACTGACTTGCCCAAAAATCCATCTTTATCTAACTATTAGTATCAACTTCATTCGCAGTCTGCTCAGATTCCTCAGTTTGCTCAGATTCCTCAGTCTTCTCAGCTTTCTCAGCTTGCTAACTGCTTGAACTTTCCTGGACTTCCTAAGATTCACTCTATGCAATAGAACTCTAATCAGGTTCACGAACCTCGTTGCTAGTTCCACAAGCCTAAAGCATTAGCTAAATTGCTATCAACGCCTACATAAGTTTTAAATGACTTCTCATATATTGTCACTCCTCATAAATTATATATCATACACTTTCTACAAAACTGTCGGGGAACTCGAATCCACGATATAGATTCTATATCCATTATCTCCTTTGTGAAAGCCGCCTTTAACTTTTATTGTATCTTCATTTCCTGAACCGCCTGCATTGGGGCCATCAATATTTCCCGTTGTCTGAGCATAAACTGTATTTAGATTTATACTTATCAAAATTGCTATGAATATTAGCTAAACTGCTTTCAATACTCTTTTCATTATTTCTCACCCCTTGTAATTGAGATATTGTTTTTAATGAAGGACCGTACCGTATTCGTCAATTTTGTCAGAAATTTCTTGTCTTCTTTCCTCGGAGGGCAGCTTGAAGCTATCGGTATCTTTAAAAGCTTCGTCTGCTGTTTTAGCACCATCAAAGTTCACACTGGTTTCGGGAAGGTCTACCTTTTCATCCTCCGGGACTTCCTCGTTCCCCATGTCGGTATAAACATCCTTTTCATTTGTTTCGGCCACTTCCGCTTCGCCACTACCGCCTGCGTTTGCCGCCAATTGTCCTTGTTCATCAGCTTCAACTTCATCTATTGTCGTTACTGCTTCGTCGATATTCTTTTCTTCTTCCGGGTGCCTCTCGATTTCAATATCCTGTATCTCTATATTATTTACCGTGTTATCTTCTATTAAACCGTCTTCATCATCCATTTGCCTTTCGACCGCTTGCTTGATGTTGATTCCTGCAACTATCGTCGCAATAACACTTATTACTACGATGAATATCAACTTTACACGCTGTATCATATTTTAAACCTCCCACCCTATCCCTAATTTTATATGTATGTTATTTTAATGCATGGTTTATAAGTTGTGAAAAAATGAATCCGTTGATAAACCCATCAGACTTATCATCACTGTTCGATCCTGCACTCTCAGGCGTTGAAGCTCCTATAGAGGATTGGGATGTTTCAATCATCATAGCCCTAACCTTATTAAGATGCCATACCAACATAAACATCAACGCTATCACTATAACAATTAACGCTGCAATCTTTGTAATCTTCTCCATTTTATATTCCTCCTAAAATTTTCCACGTTGTATCAACTTATAATGAATTCTATACTTATTATCTGAACATCTACCCTATAATCGTTGAATACATTAACCTATGGGAAGTCTCACTCGTTTCATCCCCTAATCTCTCTGTATCAGTCGCTGTTTCGGATGTTGATATCGACGCATTACTTGTAGTCTGCTGTTTAAACAAACCATCTACCAAACCGGTTTTATCTAAGACTAAAACCACTATCGTTGCTGCTATAAGACCTAAATATATCTTCCTTACTATATCATTGCCCATTTTATATTCCCCCAGTATTTTTATACTCCCCCATTGTCTAATTCCTTTTAACTCTCGCCATTACTACCTGCGTCTATCGTTTCTGAGTTCTGCTCTGAACCCACTTCATAGATTTCTCCAACTGGGTCAAGGATGTCTATCTTTTTACCAGTAAACTCACACAAGGCGTTATAGACTGAATCAAATGTATTTACACTATATTCAGGGTCATCCGCGCCCATTAACAATATTACATATCCAACAGTTCCTTCATAATCTTCAGGATTTCCACTCTCCACTAACTGCCCAACCTCTGGAATTTCATAAGTAGTAACACATCCATTAGTTGGCATTACACATACCCAACGAGTCCAATCTAAGTTATCTTTTACGACTTGCTCAACTTCACTAAGTTTATCTATATCATTTACTCCGATGAATACTAATTGATAAGCTGTTACACTCAGTAAACTTGTATGAACTGTAACACTTGAAATGCTATTCCATACATCACTGTCTTCCGGGATTCCAGTATAGTATGTACCCATATCATACTCTAAACCATTGCATATATCCTCAGCCGTTATTCCAAAACCACTCTCTTTTGCTTTTGTTATTATACTATCTATATAGCTTGAAGCAACTTTATCAGTGTTTTTATCTTCATCGGTATTGTTTAAATCCTCATCGGTATTGATATCGTTATTAACCGATTCCGTTATTCCATCTTTTAATAAGGTACTTTGATTTATTACCGTATAAACTTCAGAAATTTTCTCACGCTCAGAATTTGTTATACTGTATACAACTCTATCAATACTGTTATTTGTATTTGCTCCATCTGTATAAACTACCATTGTACTGATATAACTTGTATCACCCTCAACAGGTTCAGTAGGCAAATTCTCACCAATCTTTAAGTATTCAACCTCATTTAAAATGTCTATCAATTCTACCAAATCTGTATCTTTCAAGGTTCCTTCGTAATCACCGTTGCTTCCAGTATAATACACATCATAAATGTTTTCATCCATATTTGATAAGTTTACACTGAAATAAAAATTCGTCGATTCATCAACCCCATCAGAGTAATCAAGACTAAAGGTTGTCAACTGAGTAATATCATTTGCTTTATCTTTTTCACTATTGTTTATACTCGAACATCCTGTTAAACATAAACTTCCAAGCATTAAGATGCTCAAAGTTATTGAAAGTATTTTATTTTTCATAAAAGTTCCTCCTAAGATTAAATTATTGAGTATTCATCAATTTATTTACGTCTAACAAATCTTTAGAATTGACGAACTTCTCTAAGAATTGATTAAATTCAATCAACTGAGCTCTCAATTCATCAGGTATGTTATCATAACAAACTATTCTGGTCTGTTCATGGTCACTACCCTGACTTGCACTTCCATTCGTTACTCTATCACTCTGAACTATGATGTATTCATGTCCACCATTACTGTCGTTTCTATCAGCTATTAAGCTTAGGTTCAACTTGTTTAAGTTTTCCGTAAGTTCTATAAGGTTCTTATTATTCAAACGCCCCTGAAGATTTAACACTGGGTTCATCTCTTTATCATAAGATGCATAACTGAAAGAATAACTGTCATAATCCAACTTATAAACTGACATTGTAAAATAATTTTCTTCTAGGTTTACGCCTAAATCATAGCTTACAATGTCGTTATACTCAGGAACTTCTGTAGTTTTATACAAGCATAAGAATAAACCAATACTTACTAAAAGTAATATCAATCCAATCAATAAGTATTTTACTTTATTCTCTTTGTTATTATCCTGATTTTTAACTGCTTTCTCAACATTTTCAACGTTATCAACATTTTCCGAAGTAGTTTTCAAGGTATCCAAAAGTATTCCCCCTTAATTAAATTGCCTAAATTTACTGAATTTCTCAACGTCTTAAATATTTTTAATTGCTTTCTGTATTCTCTGAATTTTCAACGTTATCTGAACTTTCTGAACTGTTTAAAGTATCCTCAAGTTCATCAATTTTATCATTGTCTATAACTATAGATAATTCGTCCATTACATAATCACTAGTGACTAGCCTAGGAGAATCTTGAGTAATTCCTAACCAATTTATAAGCATATTTGAAATTTCATCAACGCTATAAATTTCATCGGATGCTTTAAAGACATACATTCCTGCATCAGTCATCACAGTTATTACACCATAACCAACTTCAGACTTGCTCACAAAATTGATGTCCTTGTACATATTTGGATAGTCTGTCTCTACAAGTTTATTAAGATTCGCTCCAGTATTCGGATTTGTAATAGACCCTATTCTAAAATATACTTTGGAACTATCACTATCGCAGATACGAATTAAACCGTCTTTCGACGAATAGAACAAAGACTTTTTCTGACTTTCAGTGGCATTACTATTTTCCACTGTATTAGTATCTTTTATATCACTGATATTAAATACACCTAAACCAGCTATCTCGATTTCTTTACCTGTATCAAGTCTTGTCCACTCAAGTCTACTCTTTAGATTATCTAAGAATTCGCCAGTTTTAGACCTGTTATTATCTTCAATGGTAGGAGTCGGAGTAGGTTCTGCTTGCTCAGCAGTCATTGTCTGACGACTACTCACTGCGTTTTCAGAAGTATTTACATCAGCTATTTTCTCTATTTCAGGTATATTGTCAAAACCTGTAAAAGATATAAACATATATCCCTGATTATACAGATTCGTTAGAGCCATATAGGTATCTCCAGACTTTACAGAAATCGTATTTGATATACAAATTTCATTATAGTCTGAATTATCAGCAGTTTCAGAGGTTCCTAATTTACTATCAGCACCATACTTTGCTACTGAATGATTGCTATTTCCACCAACTGTATCAGCCTTATCTACTTCATCAGCCTCACTGCATCCGGCATTTTCACCTGCACTATGATTTACAGCGTCAGCATCATCATCTTTGCCAGAATTCTCAGAAATATTGACCAAGTCGCTATCACTCAGACCAAATATCGAAATATCAAAGTTTTCAGGAAAATCTGAGAAGATTGCCAACTCTATAAACTTAGTCATATCCTGATTCGCATAAGTTATATAAGTATACTCATCAAAATCATCCACTGTATATAGCTTCAATTCTTCTGTACTATCAACAATAACATCAGACTCACTATCTCTAAAATTGATTGAATTCTCAAAATCATCAAGATTTAACTTTATATTATAGTCTCTAAGATTTAAAGCAAGGTCATCAACATCAACAACCAGATTGTCGCTTTGAAGACCTATTACGTATTTACTATTTAACTGAGAATCTGTCAATTTATTGTTAAGCTCTTCTAGTTCAAAAGTTTTATCTCCTAACTGCACCATTCTATCAGGTTTTAGTATGCTAGCTAAAACACCTATGAATACAGATATTGTAACAAGCATTGCTATAATTAACAAGAAAAAATCTATAACAGATAAGTTTTTACACATACGTAAATTAAACTTATATTTACGCCCTGTATTTTTAGACTTCTGCATCTTTCTTTGTCCTCCTATACTCTTTTATAAGATCATACATGCTTATAACAGGTATACCAAAAATCTCTCCGATTGTCTTAACTGCTACATACAAGTTATACTCATCAGCATTTAATACGTTTAAACCAACTAGTATTCCTCGAGTTTCATGACTCATCACATACTTTCCTAAGTTGCTTAAGCCACTATAAATGTTATTCGTAGGCTTTCCTATACTGTCAGAAAATACCTTTATTCGCATATTATCTTTCGCTAAGTATTCAGATTTTCCGTGGTCATTCAAATATTTTACGACTACTTCACAAGTTTCTACTAGTCTTTCTCTTACACCAAGAGAGTAAATTGCATATACTCCTGTATCATCGTTAGCACTCAAATGATTTACTACATCAGTATACCCTTTTACACCTGCAGCTTCGATAGCTCCTGCATTTCCAAAGTTCCCTTTGATTCCGAACTTCTGCTTAAAGTCTGCAACTTGAGATATATTGTACATACGCCTACCGCTGTCCAAAACTATTTCAGGCACAAACTTTCCAGACTCACTATAATTTCTAAGAGTAGCAGCAGACATTCCTACAAGTTTTGCAAACTGAGAAACTGTTAAGTAATTCTTTTTATAGTCCAAGTCATTTACACTTGAAGCATTACTATTTGTACTTACGCCCATTTGCACCACCACTCTCATTAACTTTTGACTTCCTCATCTTTATTTACGCCTTCTCTAGATTCTTCAATGATTTCATCATAAGCTTTCTTATCTCTCTTATATTTTATATAAGCCATAATTAAACTAATTGCCACTATTGCTGTATCAAAGATTTGTATAATATCTAAATTGCCATATCTAAACATTCTTAAAGTATTTATACTTCCTACAAGATAAACCAAGAATATAACAGGAAGAGCTTCCACAGTTCTAAAAGCTATTGCAAGAACAGAAGCCAACGACAGGCAACTTAGAGCAGCGCTAATTATAATTGTTATTGCATCAGTTTCGACATGAATTATACTATCAGCACTATTTGCCATTAAGTATAGGACAACTGTCACAGTAAACATAAAGCTGAGTAATATTGCCTTTTTAGACAATCTATTATTTACATTAGGACTTAGCAATCTATTTTTCAAAGATATTCCACGTTTCATAGAAGCGTATACTTCAAAAATAAGACTGCAAGTATACAGTATCATGTTCAAATATGGCAGATATCCGTACTGAAAATAGCTGTATATACAATCACTAATCATGAATAGCAACACAGTCAAACCTGTATGTCTGTAATAATTTAAGATTGCCACATTATATACCAAGAATGCAACAGCAAATACAATTGACTGGGCACCAACAGCGCTTGTATATAATACCAAGGAAGCAAAGAATACAATGACTGCATAAATTACCTCTTGTATATTAACCTTTCTAAAACGTTCCATAAAATCACCCGGCCTATCCTTTAATTTTCTAAATTTATATAGTAATAAATAAAAATAGGTATCAACCTAAGGCCACAAAAGTGACGCTAAGTCAATACCTATTTTTCAACATTTTATAACTTATTATCCAAACAGACTATTCAAGTCATCGCTGCTTACAGCAGAAATCTTAACATTTCCATAATTGCCATTAACCATAAACGGCATGTATCCAGTAGCACTATCTTTAAGATTTCCATATTTTAAACTTGTCTCGCCAATCTTAAAGGATTTATCAAGTCCCGCACCGGTTAAACTCTTATTGTATGGAGATACATAAACCTTTACTTGACCGTTATCAAGTTCCAGAATGTCTCTTGTCATTCTAACACTGACTGATTCAGGGTTCTTAACGTTCATCCCCAAAACATTCATTGTTACCTTTGCGCTGTCTACAATCTCTGCAGAGTTTATAAGGTTTTCTATAATTGTCTGAAGTCTTTCTCCACTGTATTCCTCGTTAGATACTGCCGTAGCCTGAATACAATGAGTTTCATCGAGTTTCTTACGACCTGTCACAACTTCAGAACCGTCCTCAGTAGTAAATCTTCCTACACCGTATCCAGTACCAGAGTTCTCTTTGATACTAACGTTTATTACGCTAGCCAATACACATCCATCTAAGGTATCATCGTATTGAGCAGTAAAGTTTTCAGATTCTCCACTGTCTGACTTTATCTAAGCGTCTATCAAAACAATCTTGTCGTCTGAAGTCTTAAGTTTCAAAGTACTGTCCTTAATTTTAATAGCTCCATTAGATTCTACAACATTTAAGCTATTGAAATGATTTACTTCTGCTGTAGCTTCAGTATTATCACTTACTTCAGCTGTCTCTGCTGTTTCCGCAGTAGCTACACCACCAGTTCCATCACTGTATATCTCAATGTTTTCACTGTATTTATAGTCATTCAAAGTTTTATCATACTCACTTGATACACTGTAGCAGTAACAGGTCGTTACAGGGACAGTTATTAACAAAGCCGCACAAGCCACGGCAGCTATAATATTTGATTTCTCCATCTTTACTATGTATCCTTTCAATTAAACTTGTTTAACTCGCCAAAACAACTGTAATATTATGCCAGTCGGCACCATTACAAGTATATAACACCAAAGAAGCTCTTCCTAACACGCTTGCACCGGAACCATCAACGATGTCATATCCAGTATTCGTAGCAGTAAATCTGCTCGTAACTGTATAATAAGACTTAGAAGTTCCACGGTCTATATAGATTTGACTACCAGGAGATAAAGACTTTATTCTCGTAAATCCCTGATTCCAGTGATCTCCAATGACCATTGAACCACCCATACCGAAGTAGCAAGCACTATCAGCAGCATCTACTACAGATTGAGAGTTACTTGCAAACAAAGCTACGTCAATACCAACAGATGGACATATAAGTCTACCAATATTTCCGAGTCTCTGCATTTCAGCAGCTATGTTAGCACTTCTTTGTTTTGCGCGTTCCTCCTCTAACTTTCTCTGATATTCAGCTTTATTAGCTGCTATCTGAGAATCTCCAGTAGAGGCAAATTTAATTATATCAGATACATCCACAGAAATTGCTTCGTCGTTACCAGAAGATTCATAGTATTCTAAGATGAACTCTGTACTTCCAGCAACTCTTTTAGCTTGTTCTACATTTGTATCAACTGTCGTAGGTATTCCAGTAAACGGAATACTCTTAACTGTTTCGTCCTTCAAACTTTCTACAGCAGCGTGATATTTTGCAACTGCTGCATTGTTTTCTTTAAGTTTATTTAACTAATTAAAATTGATTACTATACAAATTGCTTCAGCCACAAAGGCAATTATAATGAATATCCATTTAGTTTTATCAGATTTGTTAAAATTTTCAAAGTTCATTCGTTATCCCCAATCTCACAAGAATCTTGAAAATCACGTGCCATATCAAGATACAGTCATAGTCTCTTACATATCTGATTTTTATTACATTTCGAAAAGAATTTGCATTATTTAGAGTAGCTTCAACCCTACTCTATCTGAATTAGTTTCATTGCATCCCCTCCCCATTAAGCCTATTAAACATTTACAAGTTATATTTACTCAATCAAGTGACTTATTCAGTAATTTCACTTGTAGATTCATTTGTATTTTCAGAGTTCTAAGTATTTTCAGAGGTCTAAGTATCTTCAGTGCTAGCACCATCTGAACTATCTCCCTGATTTGCCATATTCTCAACTGTCTCCACATTAGTCAACCAAGTTATATAGCTTTTTGCTATAGGATTATTACAGAAGTCACCAATGTTATCAGCTTCTATGCCTAGGCCACGAATATAAGTATATAACTACTCATACTGTTCATTTGTTAAGTTAATTCCGGTCAAGTTAGGCTCAGAATGTTCAGACTCAGTTACAGTTCCCAATACAAAAGTATCAACTGTAAACTTTTCTGTATCATCCGCATTTTCTTCATTGCCAGCTTCTTCGCCATCTGTATTTTCAGTTCCTGCAAGCTGTCCAACTTCACTATTTCTTACGTTACTGTTTAACCAAGCATCGACTGCCCCATCAAAATCTAAGTATTCGGGTTCAGGCTCAGGCTCAACGACAGGAGGATTTGGGTCCACCCACTTGTAATCAACCCAGGTCAATGCATTTTGCTTGTAGTACTCACTTATATTTAACAAAGACTTATAAAACTCATTTACTGTTACAGTATCATAAATTTTTTCAGTTCCATCATTAAACCCAAGATTCATCATCTAAACATAAGTACTGTACAAATCAGGCTCTACTGTATTCTCAGCACCATCAATGTATAAAGCTCTCAGAACTGCTAATGTTTTTCCAGGAATGACGCTATTCTAAAGTTTATTGCTCTTTGCAGATTTCTCTACGATTTCATCAATTGTTTTAACTGTATATCCAGCAGATAACTTCTTGTCTACTCCTTCATTCCAATGAATTATAGCACTCTCTGGAATAGTTCCTTCATGAATCAATAGATTAGAAATCATATACTGAAGTTCACCAAAAGTAATCTCTTTAAATAAACCAACTGCACCCATCTCTCCATCAGAGACCTTCAAGTATGCAAACTGATCCATCCAAGATAATGCTTTGTTATTTTCAGTCAAGAACTTATAAGGAACTGCTTCAGTATTCAGTAAACCTTTATCGACTGCATCCTGAATTGCACTGTCTAACTTAGAAGTATCAACGTCATCAGGATAATCTTCAGGGATTACACCAGAACCATAGAAAGCATTCATCAAAGCAACCATTGCATGAGCCCTAGTAATTGTGGTCTAGTACGGATTTACTGCTTTGTCCTCAAAATTTCTGCTAGGTAATATACTGTAAATCAAGTTCGCAGTCACATACTTCTGAGACAGGCTCTTATCTTGATTTGTCTCACCAAGATTCTGACCGATTAACTGACCATTCATGTAAGACTAAACTGCACCATCCATAGTATTTACGTTATCAACTGTCAAGGTACTAGCAGTCTAAGCCACGTAAGGATTGATATAGAATCCTAAGTTATTATCAGGATTACATAAAGCCCCCATCAAGGTAGTATTTGTCATAAGATACTACCCGTCAGAGGACTTTGGAACAGCAGAAGATAGAATTGCATCCACCAACTGCTTTTCGCTAGCACTTCTGGTAGTCAAATCATAACCTACAAGAAGATTCTAAGAATCTACGTAAGGTATATTAAACTCCATACTACTAGCCTAGTTGTAATCTGTCACGAATTGCTTCTGCTCTTTTGAAGCACAACCCTACAACTAGAGTGTCAATGCCCCTGCGAGCAATAAGCTCTACAATTTTAACTATGCCCTCATACTATTATCCCCTAAGCTTAACTTTTATTCTACTGTTATTTACCCTTCTTCTTACAAGCCATATAGGCACTCACTGCAGACCCAGCTGTCAAAGCCACATAAGCAGCTGCTACGATAATCGTCTGAGTAGGAGTACCAGCACCATTAGAAAGGAAGCCTGCCAGCACACCAGCAGGGATTAAGTAACTAATTCCCACGAGCGGATTATCCGAAACAAACTGACCAAGTCCAGGAACTACTGCGCTCAGCATTCCTGCAAAGATTGGGTCCATGGTCTGCAGGGTAGAAATCTTATTGTCCACCACTTCAGAATTAAAACGATCATTCAGAATACTTACAGATTCACCTAAATTTTGTACGTTACACATAAAATTCCCTCCAATTTTTACAAATTTTAATTTATCAAAAATTATTTAATACTAAATATATCAAAGAGTATGCAATAGCATATAAACCTAAATATAAGTCTGATATAAATTATAATTTATATCTCTAAGCCTCTTTAGGTCTAGCTGCAATACCCTCAGGTATACCTGTTTTTAATAAGTCTGAAACAACTTCCAAATTCCACAAATTTTTACAACTAACGTATACCCCCGATTTTGACCCAATGTATACTCAATTTTTTCAACTAGTCAAAGCTCCGAAATTTTCACGTATGTCAAAAAATTTCCAAATTCATCAACTGTTATAATCTAGTTTTTATATATTCTAACTTTATAAGAAATATATTTTAATTTTTAATTAAAGTAGATGCTGTACTGTATACCACATTTTTACTCTAATGTATTATCATTTTTTACTTAACGCATAGACAGTTTTTATTTAAAATTCTTTCTCTTAGTTATTATAGTCTCTTTCCATCTCGTAAGCCATATAAACACTCTAAGTATTCTTTCTCATTTTTACTGCCCTTTAACATAGTATCGTCAAATATTCTGAGTAAATCTCTTTTTACAAGAGAACTTTCGCCATAACCACTGCTTAAACATAATGGATTTCTTACTTTTACATTGTCTATTGTTATATTCTGCAAGTTTCCACAATGCCTAAACTGCGCACTAGGCACTCTAAAAGAGTTAACTGTTATATTATGTAATTCGATTGTTTCCAATTGTCTACATCTTAAAAACATATGACATGTATCTACTATGCAATCGCTCAAGTCTATATTTCTAAAGATTACTTTTTTTAGCGCATGACAATTCTAAAACAGTTCATTAAGCCATATTGCACAAGGATTCTGTTTATTGAAATAATTTAGATTGTACTAACACTCTATATTCTGTATTATAACTTCTTCTAAACTGTAACAGAACTAAAACATACTATCAAACTTAGCAGAATTATTCAAGCAAGCATCGAACTTTACATTGTCTATAACCAATCTTTTTATTTTGCTACCTAAAAACATCTAAGTTCTGTAATTTAAGTTCTAAGTTATTTCAACATCTTTAATGACTAAATCCCCACTTAAACCAGAATCTCGGAACATGCTGCTTGTATTCTCACAATTCCATATGCCTATATCTGGTATTCTCTAAAGACTCTTACAACTATAAAACATTTCATTCATTGATTTGACAGGTCTTAACTATTTAAAGCTCTGCTCAATATCTTGAGCTCTAATGTTTGTATTTTTAAACATTCTGTACTAATCTCTAATAGCACTGAAATCAACTTTCTACCAATCGTATCCCGGCTAACTTTTATATATTCTGCTAAAATCACTAATTGCTTTAACTTTCTTTAACTGCATACCCCTTATATCAATGCTCTTAAGCCATGGAAAGTCTCTTCCTTTAAGTTTAAAGTCTAAATATTCAAAACCTCTAGCATCAAAATGTCTGAACTCTACACTCTTCAGTTTTAAAGGCTACTAACTACTGTATTCAACATCTTGTTCAGTAGCATATACCCAACCTAAACCTGCGAAGTTTCCATATAACGTATTGTCGTTACCTTCTATTATAAGATGAATCTCCCTCTCAAAGATTTTGTACAAACTATCGCACATACTACTTAGGCCACTGTTATTAAGAGTATCTAAATAGCTAAACACAAACAAGTAATCGAAATCTACATACTCCACTAAGTCAGGTATTTTTATAAGTAACGTATCATTCTCAACATCTAAAGCCTATAAATCAAAGTCTAATAATTCAACTTTGTCACCGTTTAAAGCAAGCTTGTATGGCGCTGGTTTTCCTACAAGTCTATACTTCATATTAAACTTTTCTATTTCTAACTGCTTTTGTTCAATCTATAAATTTGAAGTATTACCACTAATCATATAAGCCTCCAACCCAACCAACTAGTTGTATCTATACAATCTACAAAAGAAGGTATTCTAACTGTAATTGTATCATCTGTTAAACACTTATTAACATTAACTGCGCTCAACTTTATACAAGGTCTTTTATTTATTTCAACCACACTAAATTTCATGTATTGAGAAGTTCCTAAAAGTTTACACTTAGACTCCTGTCTGTCTATTATCTCAAACTTCTCTTTTAATTCCTGTAAGTATCTGTCTGTATTGTCAAACCCAACTGCACTTGCGGCTTCATTATAGTCAACATTTCTATCTAATTGCTTAAATTGCATTGCTTATGCACCTCATAAACATTAAGAGTTATTCAAGATTTAAACATTTGTTATACAGCTGAATCTAACTGTATTTATTTACATCTTCCATACTTACTCCCTAACTACACTATTCTTTTATTTTTCTAAGTAGTTCTCTACTTTTCTAAAGTTCTATTCCTGAATTACAATGTTTAGTAACGTCAGCCTCTATTAAATCTTTAAGTTTCTTTGATTTTCCAGAAGGCTTTAGCATGTATACATTGTCAATAATAACTTCTTGAATGTTATTGCAGGTATTGAATATGCTTATTACTCTATCTATATTGCGTACAATTATATTTCTAAGTATTACTCTTTTTAAGTTTAGGCAGTTTTGAAATAAGTATTGAATGTCTACATTATACAACGGAGCATAAACATTCTCTATTGTTATTTCTTCTAACTTATCGTCATTATAAAATACCCTACTGAAGTCTATATACGGATAACGTATATCGTTATCTTCTAAACTGTTTACTCCTTCAAGCTATATGACTATATTACGAATCTATATGCTTCTTAAATTTAAACAGCCTCTAAACAATTGTTCATAAGATATTCTTATATTCTAAGCATCTTCTGCATATTTTGCAGGATATACTACATTATATCCATCTATATTCACTTTTTCTATATTTGTACTTCTATACTTTGCATAAGATAGTATGCAAATCTAATCTGCGTTTTTGTATTGTACGCTATCGACAGGATTTAAATTCCTTCCAATGTTCAGCTCTCCAGATAGCTAAGAATCTTCATACATTTGCAACTGCTGATCTGCTCTTGTTAAATCTACATCTGCAAGTTTAGTTATATTTTTACAGTCAGCAAACATAAACTAGGTCTAGATAGGTTTCAAGGTCTTAAGTATTCCAGAATTTTCTAATTGTTCAGAAGAAATATAACTGCTTTGAAACATCCACATTGCATCTACCATATCACTAAAGTCGATTTTCTAAAAATCTAAAGTATGATTACTCATATCATAAAATTTTCCAAGTCTAGGAAAATAATCAACTTTAGATAGTTTTAAACCACTTGCGTCTATATGCTATAAACTTCTGGTCATCTTACCTTCAAAACCAAAGTTAAAATTCGTCGTCTAAGTAGCATCAAAATCTTCAAAAGTTATCTTATTTAACCAAGACATTCTAGCATCTGATATATGTATATCTCTACCTGGAGTAACTGTTTGTCTTTTTGAAAAAACTGATACATACGACAAATCCTAGAATCCATTCTCATATTCTTTGCATATTATAGGCTTTCCTGTACCTATAATTTTTAAATGTCTTACATGTTCTAAATCATTTTCTAGCTTCTTTTTTCTGAAATGTATTGCAGCTAAATCACCTGTCTAGTATATCCTAAACATATTGTTTAACATTATTCCATCTACTATATTAGGTATAATAAACTCTATCGTACCTGTATTTTTATCAAAGTTTTTAAAAATACATTCAAAGTCTACATACTCTAACCAAATTGTATAATCATCTTCTCTAATGTTTCCATCAGAATCGCATGAGTTCTACCTGACTATTAAATTGTACGGACAAGGAATACTGAGTAGCTTATATTTTGACAAGTATCTCTCAACTTTCATATCTGCTTCTTGTTTAGTCACTAAGTATCACCCCGAGGTTTTCTATTGTATAAGGTTTTTACTATAAGTTTTAATATCAAAGTTTATCTGTTTAACTTTTCTTTTTAATTGTTTAACTTCTCTTTTAATTGTTTCACTTCTCTTTTTAATTGTTTAACTTCTTCTCTATCTGTTTAACTTATTTTTATCTGTTTTACTTCTCTTTTAATTGTTTCACTTTTATTTTTAATTGTTTATAATTTCTATAAGGCAGAACTGTTCAGGTATCTACAAAGTTTAAACAATTTTCTAAGATTATTTATTTCTTTATTAGTATGCTCTCCGTATTGAACATGTATTGTATCTCTAAAAGCTAAGCTTTGAATATCATTTAAAGCTTTACTCTTTTGTTCACTTAAGTACTGCTCATAATCATATGTATTTTGCTTAGCTTTTAAAAGTTTATGTTTCTGTTCTACAAGTTCATTTAAACTTTGCATGTTTACAAAACCATAGGATATGATATTTATATTTTCTAATTGTATATCCCCATCTACTAAACTGTCACATCCAGAAAACATATCACGTATACAATCTCCTACACCTACGCCAAATGCATTAGTTCCAAAGATTACATTATGTATTGTAAGTTTCCTTAGTTTCTTACAGTTCATGAACATTCTCTCAAAGTTTATACCATTTGTAGCATCTGATAAGTCTACGTTTTCTATAAGTACTTCCTCAAGGTTTTCACAGTCCTGGAACATATTAGAAAGCTTTATTCTACACTAAATGTCATTGTCCTCAGCCTAACTGCACTGCACTTTTATATTCTGTATTACTACGCGTTTTAAATGTTTACACCCCTGAAACATTTCGATACAATCAAAATCTGCTAAGCTAAACTGAAAATTCTCAAGCGTTAAACATAATTGAATGTTTTTAATCTCAATCTAAGTAAGTTTATCACAGTTTAAAAATGTCCTAGTAAAAGATTCACCTACGATTTTCAGTCTATTTGGGGTGTTCTTGAAATTTTCCTAAAGTTTATCTGCCATTTTTAACTGTTCTAGCTCATTTTTTCCATCTGTATATAGCACAGGTTTCTCGAATATATCTAAATTATCACTGTTTAAAGGAAATGCTGTATAGTTATACTTCTTATTTCTTAAGTATACATTGTAATATCTTAAGATATTCTATTGCTATAAGGAACAATTATCATCGAGACTTACGTCCAAATATTTCCAAGGTGTGGCACAGGTATTTGGTATGTCTATCTCATGTGTTATGTATATCGGATTCTTCTAACTGCTATACTTTAAACCATCTAAGACTATATCTCCAGATAAACCTGAACCATAAAACTAATACTAAAAGTCTTTGCATTTTGTAATGTCTATATTAGGAAATCTCTAAAGTTTCTTACAAAATCTGAACTAAGCAGACATATTATCAACTGTTATTCCGTCTGTTATTCTAAGTATATCTTCCTCACATAAGTTTTTACATCCTGCAAAGGCATCTTTAAACTGTATGTAAGGTACATTATCTGTATAATCTTTCTATCTAAAAGCATATTTTGCTCTATTAAATTGTTCCTATAATTGAGAACTATCAAAGTTTAATATTCTCTCAAGATTCTCACAATCCTGAAAAGCGCTTTGTAAATCCTATATCTGATTAAACTTAAAATCAGCTAAGTCTATAACCTTTGCGCTACTGTAATAAAAACCATAGTATAAGCTTCGAACATGAGAGAAATCTATACTTTTAATGTCTATATAGGGTCTAGCACGTAATACCCTATATAACATCTGAAACTTATCTAATCTCTTAAGCTTTAAACCTTTTAAATCATCAGTATCCATTAAACTTACACGATTTCCCCAGTTTTGAGCCTTTAGCTAACGTACATTCTATCCATCAAAGTTCTCAAATTTCACAACTCCGCCAAAGGTTAAGTTTCTCTATGTCTATACTATGTCTAAAGTATTTCCATCCTGATTATAATTAACTTCCTCTAATTTTATATTGTATATATCCCCAAATCTGCAAAGTATTGTTTTACTATTTCCAATGATATCTACTTCTTTTAAATTGTTACTTATATCTTGCTAAGCCATATGTGACTAAGCGTACTACATCATTGAACCATTCTAAGCAGCTTGATATATTAACCATCCAAAGAAATCTATAGAATCCACAAGTTCTGGAATTCTGATACGAAGTATTCCATCTTTAATATTATGTATTTCGTTTTGAATTATATAGCCTTGAAGTTGTACTAAGTATACAAACTTTTGCCCATTTGTATCTGTCATTAAAGGTCTAGGATAAACTATATCTAATTCTCTGTCTCCCCTCTCATCTATATGTTTTATTATATTAAGACGATATGGGTTATCTTTTCCTAAAAGCTTAAACTTATTTTCAAAATAGTATATTTCTTGCTCTAAAGCCTTATACGCAAGATTTAATTTATCTTTATCATCTAACATATGTATCATACACAACTCACCCAGCTATCTCTATTTTTATAAATTTTAATCTATACGCAAATAAGTAAAAAATAAAGAGGTAGACTCCAGGATTTCCAAGAATCTACCCCTTATTTTAAAGTTTAGTTATTCTAAACTCTATTATTTTATTTTTACTTATTAGTCGTTATCCTGTACTGTGTAGTCAGCAATGTAGAAAGGCTGACTTGCCATTAGGTAACCACTGTATCCTGGGAATGCAATAGTAGTACTACCAAACTTACCCAAAGTCAAACTTCTCAGCGTTACAAAGAACTGAGCAGTATTCACACTCTGGAATTTAGTAGCCGTACTTGTATGGGCAGGACACAGGTTCGGGTCAAGAACTGCCGTTACACCACCTAAACCGATTCCATCATTAGAAGGAACAGCCATTGTTATCTAGCCAGTATAGTAATTAACCTTTACGCCAAAGGATTCATTGTACCAAGTACCGTCTTCTTTAGCCCAGTAGTTTCCGAAGGTTGTGTCTTTATCAGCACCGGCATTACGCTGCAACTAAGATATGAAGTTCTAAATCTCAGAAGTGTAAGCATCAGCCTTACCAGCAGCCTAGTTAGAATTTATAGAGTCAGCACCTTGTTTCTTAGTCAAGGAATTACCACCAGAAATTGTAACCTTGCCGTCAGGGAAAGCTTCTACGTTGTAAGTAGCAGCTAAACCGCCACCGCCACCAACAGCCATTCTAATACTATCAGCAGCTCCAGCATCCTCAGACTTCAAGTAGTACTTAGTATCTGTAGATGCCTTAATATTATTACCTACGCCACTTAGATCTGTTCCTGGGTTTACTACAATACCATTCAGTGCGTTATCCTGCTTTCCTTGTGTAACTCTCATTTCGATTCTAGCATTTGCAGATAAGTTGCTAACTGCGCTACTTACAAGAGCACTAAACTCACTTGCGCCATTCTAACCATTCCAATCAGCATCTTTCTTAGTTATACCCTGCTCATAAGTAGAATCAATGTCAGGATACCAAGCTTCAAACTTCATACTAAGTCCTAGCTGTCCAACTCCAGCTCCTCCATTAGAAGTTAGCTGATATATTGCACCACCAGGTAACAACACGTTCTTACCATACTTCTCAAGTGCGGTAGCGTGTGTAGACCACTGATCAGACCTTAGCAACATACTGTATCCGGTTCCAGGATAAGTAGCTACACTCCAGGTTATCTTAAGAGCAGCTCCAGCTTTAAAGCCACGCTCATAAGAACTTAAGACATAAACTATTCCTCCATCTGTAGTTCCTGCATTATCAGTAGTCTGATAAGACATTTGAACGTATGGGTAGAATGTCATTTCGTCATAAGCAGGATATCTACGCCACTGCTAACCAGAAGCAGTTACGTACTGTCCATTCTTTACAGTCTAAGGAGGAGTTGGAAGAGTTTTAATCTTCTAAACTATGTCGGACTCATCCCCATTAAAGTAATTTACTGTAACAGGGCCTTTAAATTCATAAGTTTTGTCTTCTCCTGTGGAATCCAGTATATTAACTGTGTCAGAATGTTTTCCAGTCTAACACTGTGTTCCCAGCGTATAATCACCGGAGTCATCAATCTTAAAGAAGATGCTCAAGTCTTCTTCATAGTATCTATCCTCAGGTTTTACATCAGTACTATCCTTACGTTGTCCCTGATCCTTAGTATCAGCAGAGGTCTTATCAAGTAAACTATCTACCTATCCACTATCACCAGGAGATGCTTTATAAGAATTTATTGTCGGCTGGTCATCACCACGCCATACAACAAACTTCGCACTGAAATCCTCTAATTTCTTAGAAGTTAAACCAGAAGCATCATCTATCTTAGCCTTGTAGTTCTCATTTTCATCGTTTAATATTGTCTTAAATGGGTCAACTGTACCCATTATGTATTTAAACTAATTGAATTTGTCCTCATCTAACTTTAGTATAAGGTTTAAGTCCTTGTCTACCCAATTAGTTGTATGATCGAACTACTCGCCATCTGCTACTTTTACATGCTCAGTCTTTTTATGATTAGGATCCCAAGGTAATGGATCTGGAACTTCTCTGTCCTCGTATTGATCTTCAGTGTGATAACACTCTCCAGAATATTCCTCAGGCTTTGACCAATTAAACTCAAACTCAGGATCTATATTGTCTTTTATCTGATTTGTAATGTATGCCTTACTGATTTCAGACTCATACAAAATTATGTCAAGCCCTTCACCAACATCTGGGGTATCCTCTGTCCTTCCTTCTTTTCTAAAGAGAACATACAACACTTTATTAGGCTCTTCTACTACGACCACAGTAGCCTAGAATCTACGTTTAAACTTAGGAACTGTCAAGTCATTCCACAGATTAGGCATCTGTTCACCAGTCTATTGGAAATGTTCTACCAAATCCCATCCAGGTTCTTCTTGAACTTCAATTGTTCTACATATCTGAGTTCTCTTATAAGGTCCACCAGCATTTTCATATTCTACCTTACCGTTAATATGATTGATTAACTCATAATACTTTATGATTGTTACAGGTCTAATTATAGACTGATCAGCACCTTCAAGGTCTTTCATTTCAGGAGCAGCTCCAGGAACAGGTCCAACAGGTCCGCCAGATTCAGAAGCATCGTTGGTATACCATTTTTCAGAAGCTCTATCTTCTTTAATTATATGCATACCAAATCCTTGACCTACAGTCTGTATATCAGAGTAAGTTAATTCGCCACCTTCACCTGTCTTATTGCTACCTTCAATACTAGGAGCATTATAGCCACAGAACTCATCGTAGTAATCAAGACATATTGCATAGTTAAACTAACTATTTGTAAAGGAACCTAAGTATGGTCCACCACCATGAGCAGGAGGGTCTAAGTTACTTAACATCTTGGTATTATCAGGTAAACTGTTCCACCACGCAATGTTATTTACATTTCCATAGGTCCACCAACGATTTCCAGCATAATTCTTTAGCATGTCACCACTGCCTGCAACAGGTCTGTACCAGTATAAGGCTTCTACAACGATACGATATTTTCCTTCATGATATCCCAAGTATAAATCGTTTATATCTCCTTCACACTCAATACCGAAAATATAAGCTATCCAGTTTGAAGCATTATCATGACCGTTTATAGGACTTGTAGATTCAAACCAGGCATCTAGGTTCGGACCCCAGGCAGTATAATTATAAAATGGGGGTTTTAATCCTGGTAAATTTCCCTCTACACCACTGTATAAAAATTCTGTCTGAGTTATACCGCCATTTATGATTGTAGTTTTAAGCTCACAAGCACCATCAGGAACTTCACTGAATTGCATATCAGCTACAGGGGATACTATAGCACCGCCAGAATCTATCATATAGGTTCTGTATCCACCTGCCCAGTCACTATAACCCCATTCTCTCTATCCTTCTCCGTGGTCCACACCCCAACCTGTACCGTTATCTTCGCCTGCAAAGACTGTAGTAACTGATAAACAACTGATTATCAACTACAGCAGCAATAGACTTAGCAACTTTGGGATGTTTGACTTCTTTTTGTTACTGATGCGTCCGTGGGTTACATCAGCTTTAGAAGCTATATCCATGCGATTACCTCCTTAAATAAAGTATTGTTACATAAATATATTCTTCATTCTAAAATTTAAACTTGATATAAACTTATCATTTTTCAAGTATTTAAAATAGCATATAATTTATTCGTAGGAGTCTAAGGAAGATTCGATGTATTCAATCTCTTTTTCCTATAAGTTATATTTCTTATATAATTGTCTCTCTATTTCATATATGCTCTTTGCCCAATTTATATCAGAGTTACGAGTAAAATCTTGATTGGGTATATAATCGAAGTACATAGGGTACCAACCATTTGTACCTGCACCTATTTTTAAAGTACATAAGTATCTGAAAAATCTAGTCTTTGCATATCTCTGTACTGCATTAGCTTCATCAAAATTGTTATAAACTGCAAATATTCCAAACTATCTGCTAGTTACTTCATTGGGACCAAAGACATGAATATTTGTTACGACGTTACGATTTTTATGAAGTATTCTACCAAAACAAACTTTATATAAAGGTATTAAATCCTGACGCTTTTGTATGTCTTTTCTACGTATATAAGCTTTTTGCAATGTTCTACCAGCCAGATACTGAAGTCCAACATCAAATTCATCGCTCATATCTTCACTCAGTTCAATAGGTATTTTCTCTCCTTGAACAGCCCCTTTTATAGTAAGGTTCGTCTCTATACCAAAACCAGACCAAGGAATTACCTATCCAGACATACTCTAAAAATTATCAGTAGTTATTTTTTGAACAATCTAGTCTGCCATTCCAGTACATATTATATCCCCAACATTCAAAGTCATTATCTATTTGTCTACTAATTTATCTTCTATATATTTACTGTATCTTGTATTTTTAGGATGTATAGTTTTATTTATATTGAATATAGCTACAGGTACCTAAACTGTCTTAAACATGTCTCCTATTTTCGGATAGTCTATAATATCAGTAATTCCAGCCTTTATCATCCTGTCTCGAGTACTCCTCATAGTATCTCGTCCGAACCAATGACTATTAGTCACCATATTTACGCCTACTTTAGCTATATCTAAAGAAGACTCTATAAAATACTGATATATCTACACATTTCCTTTTTCTCCATCTTGATACGGAGGATTTCCTATCACTATATCAAAGTCCATTATTCCAAATTCCTTTCTCAGAACAGCTTTAACTACAGTATCCACAAGCACCTGCTTCTTAACCTTCTTGTACAAAGCAATTACTTTATCGTTATGCTTCCTCTCTTGACTAGACAACTTTACTTTGTTTATATACATATTCTAAAATCCATAGTCCTGCAATATAGCTTTAACTATATCTTCTCTTCTCTAACTTCTAGTTAACACAGCCTGAAAAATATTAAGCATTTCTTTTCTCATCTCAGTCTATAATATAGGCTACTTATTAGACTGTTTAAGATCTTCGTCTATTGCCCACTGAGCCAAACTAGCAGCAGCTTTAAACCTTGTATAGAATCCTTTACAGTAGTCTCTGTCAAATCTGTTTAAGTTATCTAGCCAAACTACTATATTGCCTTTAATTAAAGAATCACTAAAATAAGGTATATGTCTTATATTATTTATACTACTAGCTAAACCTATATCTTCAAAGTAATAAGCTCCTAACCTACTGGGCACTACAGCTTTCTCAGATGTAACTAAACCAAACAACTGATTGTTCAGTATATTCATTATGATTTGGGTATCTTGATATTCTCTCAGCTCTTTGAAACAACCTTTAGCTTTCTCGACTTCGAATAGCTTATACATCAAAGCTTTAATGTATCCACCATCTTTACAAGCTATATTTAAGAAAGTAGTATGTTCATCTACATTATCCCAGTCTATTAACTATAATTGAGCTTCTATCAATTTTTTAGGAGTCTGAACTTCACAAACCTTTTCAACTATTGACCTAAAAGGTTTAGTAATAGTCTATCTCTAGTCATCTTTATAAGCTGTATTGCTAGCAGTAATATTCTTCTAGCTACTTTCTTTATCTAATTGCATCTAAATCTTCTTCAGAAGTCTATCTACAGCCGTTTCTTGCTAGGCATCTTTAAATACATCACACCCTATATCAGACAGCATATTCTATATATCTGATATTATTGTAAAACAATAAGCATCTGAGCTCTTATAATATGCAGGTATATTATTTATCTACTCTTTCTTACTATTTAAAACTTCGTATGACTCGCTCTATAAACCCTCTTGATCAAATGCCATACATATAAGCATTGCCTCTACTTTATCCATAATATCCTAAGTTATATCATCTCTATCAGATACTATAAACTACATTTCGTTCCATCTACCGTAATAAGAGTCATTTCCAGGAATCAAATGCTCCCCTATTCTTGTACGAACGTCGGATTCCTCAACTCTCTATCCAGCTTCTCCGACGTATATTGTCCCACCTATATTGTCATATAGAAAATACAGCATGTTTTGCTACAAAACTTTAGATATTTCTGCAATTTCAGGAGGCTACTCATTCTAAGATTTCTAGTTCTTTCTATATTCCTGCACCTTGCTTAATAAAACCTTAATTTCAGATAAGCCTTTGATATTATATAAAACTGTCGTACTGCCTTTTATTGTAAGCTTATTTAGCACAATTCCTCTAGCTACCTTAATTTGCTAGCACTCACTTGTATTGTACAACTTTACTACCCCCAAGGTTAAACTATTATAAAGGGCCGGCATAGCCGTATTGACTACGCCAGCCCCCTACTTTATCGGATTATCGTATTTCTCTCGCTAATATAAGAATTTGATTGTCTTATATCATTCCGCTTACTTTGTATTTCTAACTGCTATCGATGTTTTTCTAAAGTCTTTGACATGGAAGTCTGTGGAGTTGATTTGATTTTGGAAGTCATATTATTTTTATTCTGGGTAGTATCCATGCTCTTCATAGAACTGTTGATATAACTGATCTAGTACTCTAGCCGCCTCTCCACTCTCGAAAAGGTTATGTAGCTGTTCAGTGTCCTCACGGACTTTCTCTCTGTATGCTTCACCTTGCTCATGGTCTTCAATGAGTACTCCACCGTGGGCTTCGATCTGCTCTTTCATACTCTCATAAGCATCCCCACTAATCATTAGGTCGCCACTTTCTTCATCTATCGTCCATCCACCAGATAAACCACTCGTACCCTCATTATCTCCCATATCTATCTCACCATTCGAATAGCCATAATACCAATCAATGTATTGCTGAACAAACTCATTTGTACAACCATCCGCTTGCTCTGTCTCGGCATCTGCATAGGTATATCCGCTCTTCCAAATCCAATAGAACATATCATATCGGGTATCTTGATTATTACGAAGGTCTTCGTCGCTTACACCATTATCATATTTGTAGGTCTCAACATATAAGTCGAATTCGTATTCTAAGCTATCCGCATCCGCAGTCTCTGTATTCCCAGTATCATTTACGCCTGTATTGATTACGGTAGTCTCAAGACCAGTATTATAACCATTATCAATATTATGAGAAGCACCCAACAACATTAAGTAAAGGTCTGTTACCTACATATCACTGACTAAGCTCAAATCTTTAGTGGTCTTGCTATTCAAATTAGTAAGGATGCTTGTATTTGTAGCAACGTCATTGTACATTTCCCACTGTCCAGCAGTCAACACACCATTGTTCTTATCGTTATTATTCATAACACCCTGATATTCACGAGCCACATTCTCTTTGCTACGAGAAGTTTCAACTTTCTAACCATCTGCCCTAGTAACAACAGTATCATACAATTCATCTACGCCTTTAACAGTTAAATCACTGCCATCCAAGTCTTTAAACTCGGTATTTGTTACATCTGCAACGGCTATATCTTCGTAATCTTTGTCTGCTAAATCAGTATTGAAATCAGAGTCATACTCTCTAACGATATTGTAGATTACTTCAAGGGCATCTATCTTAGTAGCGTTTTCAAACAAAACCTAAGCAGAATTTATTTGATTTGCAGATGCTCCACTCTCGGCAGTAGCTATATCTTCATTGCTCTCGATATCAGGATTTCCAGAAACGTAATCTACATCAGTAAAACGTTCCATATACATTAACTTACGAATACTGTTCTCAGCATCACTAGAATCAAGGAAAGCATCAATGCTATTTGCAAGAGCTTCACCCTGCTTAGTTCCAGTCTATCTAGCACTTTCAGCAGCTCCAGACAAACGAGATTCGAACTCAGCTATCATATCAGCAGTAGCTTCACCATACAGAGAGTCATCACCAGGAATATTGTCACTTCCAAAAACTGTATTAAATACACCGGTCAGCATATTCACTTTATTTATAGAAGTTTCAACATATCCACTTGCTACACTGTTCTACTCACTGCTGTCTTCAACAAAAGTTGAAGACCAAGTGTTATAGTAAATGCTACTTGCTATAGCAGCCTTAACTGCACCCTCGATGTCAGGAGTCTTCTTAAAGACGTCAGGACTTATATGAGTATATAGCTATTCAGCCGCCTAATTAGCAGCTACAAATTCAGAACTGCTCTAGTTGCTTGCCGCTGTGCCAGGAACCATGAAATAACGAGTATCTCCGTTATTACCAGTCATAACACCCATCAAAGTAGTAGCAGGTTTCAACTTACCAAAAGCATCCTTAAACTAGGTAGCAGCCGCATTATCATCCTAATTCTTGAGGTTATTGATACCAAAAGACGGCATATAAACCGTAACGTTTTTACTAGTCTCGTCCAACTAACCTATTGCAAGTTCAACATTCAGATTATCCGCTTCATTCATCAATTCTGCGAAGTCTGCCTGCTTTACTGCACAGCCTGTCAAGCTAGATACAAGTATCAGAGCCTACATAACAGGCATTACAATCTTTTTAATACTTATAAATTTCTATTTCATAAGTATAACCCTCCTGTTAAAAAGTTATATCTTTTAAAGTCAAGTCTTTCATACAATAAGTTCAATAGTTTTAAATTATATTTATAAAACTATATCTTTTCATTTCAACTGCCCAAATTTCAGCTTGCCCAAGTCAGATACAAGATTTATTAAATAGTCTTAACGCTCATTATTCATCGTCATTATCACTATTCAACAAAGCGCCAAACTCACCAGATACCTGCCCAACCTCAAGTTTAAAGGGTTCCCAATCGTTTATCTGATGTTCGAGAATATCTCTGATTACCTCTTCAACTCTCTGTTCTCCAACTTCTTCCTGCCAATCTCCGTCTACTTCTACAATGATTTCATCATGTCGAGTATAAGCTATACTCATTTTTCCAATAAGCCCACGACTTTCAATCTCAGAGTCGAAGTGTTTTACCAAAAGACTCAAAATATCAGCGCCAGTTCCCTGAATAGGAAGGTCCATCAAAATTCTAGAAAGTCTAGCTTTATTAGGTTCATTTGCACACAAAACCGTACCAAAGACTGTTTTACTATATTGGGAGCCCTTAGCCGCTTGTTTACGCCATACCTTGTGATAATAGTCCATCTCAGGAATCTTATGGAAGAAATCATAAACCGTATCGCCGTCGATATGCTTGCACTGAGCTCTAATTCCCATTCTAGAAGATCCATAGGTCATTGCGTTCCAAGAAGTTTTAAACTCTTTACGATACACACCTTCACACACAGGAGTTACACCATACAAATATCCTTCGACTTTCAAAATCTGAGGCTTGCTCAAATCCTTCTCAGGTATCTCAGACCAGTCAACATCGACTTTAACAGGCCCATTAGCTGTATAAACTTCAACCTTAGTAGGCAATATAGGAGTACTTCCAACTGTACAGGTAGCAAACACTGTCTCAACGAGTTCAGCATCTACACCATTGTATTGCATCATACAACCAAAAGGTATAGGAGAATAGTACACAGGAGGTATCTTTTCAGAATTAAGAAGTTCTTCACGGGAAAAGACTTTATTCTCATTTCTAGGAGCATTGCTCAGCACAAAAAGACTGCAATAAGCTTTAGGCTTAAAACAAATGTCATACATATATTCGTACAAGCCACGTGGGCTATTCAAAGCAGGCATAAGCTCTTTAGCTCCGATGATGTTAATCAGAATAGAAGGCTCCTGATTTTTAATATCAGCACTCCACAGCTTATTTCCAGCCTTATAAGGTGTTATAACGTCCCACAGCAATTTCTTAGGTATATTCATCAATGCAGGGTTGGTATAACTAATACGATTTGTCTTAGTCAAAGAAACTTGAGGATGAATTAAACCGTTATCGTCTCTTGCATTCATCAAAGCCTTTGCACTATCTGCAAGTTTTTTAGCTTTTCTGTACTGCATTAACACATCTGCAAAACGATATCCTTTTGCACTCAAATTTACCAAAGCTTCTTTATTAGAAGTCCACTTACCATCCTGATAGCAGTATTCGTAATAATCAGGCTCTTTCTGAGAGCTTAAAAAATACTCTATCTGTCTAGTGCTATTAGGATTGTCTATATCATATTCTTCCTGAAGTTCTGCCAAAGAAGAATCTACGATTTCATTGAAATATTTGAAAGCTCTCTCAACATTTTCTACTCGTATTCCACGCTTCATCATCTGCTCAACTCTATTTTTCAGAAAAGCAGCATCAGGTTTATCAACAGATGTACTAATTTTATACATAGCTTATAATTACCTCCAATGTTCTATACTTCTTTCACAAATCACTAGCTATCTTTTATTTGTCAGCATGATACATATTCAGTAAGAGTTACTCCAAATTTACTAAACATATCTTTATTATCACAATCGTATACAAAAACATCTCGGCTAGCAAATTCCTTTTTAGAAGTAGTCTCTTTGAATAGCTTATTGTCCTCCATCTTATCAACTGCGTCACACAAGTATTTACATATGTCTTTTCGCAAATCACTTACGTCGCCAAGTCTATCATACTTATAGCGTCCAACAGTCTTTCCACAACTATCTAAGAATACCCAATCTCTGAACTCGTTATAAACCCAGAAATAAGTACTAATCATTTTCTTGTACTGAGTTTTATTTATTACTAAGGATTCACCAAATCCATCTTCATTGTTCCCTATACTGTTATCTGTCTTCAGCTGAAATCGAATGGGTATAGCATCTAAATCTTCAGTAAGTATATCAGTATCAAAACGTATTCCCTGACTTGTTAAGTATATAAATCTTTTACCCCAATGTTTAGGCACTTCATACCTAGGAGTTATTCCAGTTACATTGCCAAACTCTGATTTAAAATAGTATCTGCAAAGTCCATCATAGTACTCCTTATCAAATTCACTGCCGTCATTAAAAATCTGATTAAGCGAAGGAAGGTCAACTCTTACGTCAAGTTCATTTCTGCTAATCATATCTACAAAAGACATTCTATATCTAGACCTGTCTCTAAGTTCTTTAGCTGTTACGATATAATTCCCATAAACTTTCAAGTATCCCCTGCGTCTACCATTCATTACAACTGTTCCATTTATACAGTCTACAATAAACAAATATCTGTCAACTCTGCCATTAGCAGGGTCTGATTCAAATTTAACCAAAGGTACATACCCTTTGTCAGCAAGATACTTAAACATTCCTCCACTGATAGGTATTTCAGATGGGAGTAGGTACTCCAAATTGAAGAATACTGACATATCTCTAAGGTCAACTAAACCATAATTCGTTACAGGTACCCCAATTCCTACACCTGTCGTTACAGTATTTTCCTGCATCACAAGCATCATATTATGTATTCTTTTAACACACTGATACCCAATCAAATTAAGGTAAGACGCAACATCATTTATGCTAGTCGTACTTACATTCTGAAACTGATTTTCCATTAAAACCTCCAGGGTTACTTAGCTTTATTTTATATCTAACTTATCTACTTTGATTTTAACACAAGAAGGAGGCAATCCCTCTTTATCTAAAAGGTCAACTATAAATTTCAAAGTATATAAATTAGACTTATTGCTATAATAAATATGAGTACTGCCTTTAGTTAGTGGCAATGTCTCTAGTGCCACAATATCACTGTCCGTAGTTATTCCTACAACGGGACTTATACTAACTTTTACAGCATTATCTATTACAGTTCTACTCTTTTTCGCTAAGTATTTTATTATCCTGACTGCTACTGCGTCAAAACTGCTTGCCTTAAACTTTGTATCCCAGATATATCCAACAGAAAAATTGTACGTATCAAGTTTTGCTACGTCTAACTCTGTTATAGGTATCAGATCGCTCTTAATATCTATCTTGTCCACAATATTTAATCCAAGCTCATTAGCAACATCTTTAGGATTTATATTCAATAGAATGTCTTCATCCTCTATCTCCAAAGCATCTGGAAATCCTTGAACTGCCTTAAGTACAGCCGTAGGGTTCATATTAGTCATTAGAAAGTAAGGACACCTAGGTATCTCGTAGGTCTCATTTCCATAACTGTTATAAGCAGGAGGATGTCTAGTCACATCAAAATTCTGCGAGCATACCTTACCACGCTCCAAAGCCTTCATAAACTTTTGTGGGTAACAATCATAAATATAACTGAGCATCAACAGAACAAACTCTGTCCAACTTTTATTTATCTTAATCAACTCTCCACGATAGTTGACACTTACCAAGACTCCACTATCTATCATATTGAGTTTCAATCTCTCTGGCTTGACATTCGTACAACGTCTTTTTAATATTGCAAGTTCTTTACTGCTCGCTTTAGTAAGAACATCACCACTCGACGTTGTAGACGTTTTTCTTATAGGCATATTAGATTTTCACCTAATTTCTTATTTTTATAATTACTTTCAAATATTAAAGAGTTTCAGTATGACGTATACTATTGAAATTTTTATAAGTATATCGCGCGTTTTTAGTCCCACGGAAACACCCCAAATTTCAATTTTTTCTCATACCCCTCCCCCCATTAACTTTATCACCCTAAAACCCTTGAAAACACCCCGGAACCCCCGCAAATCGCAAATCTAACCATTCCCTAAAATCTTCCTGCGATTCTGACCCACCAAACAACCCTTTTCCACAACTTTCACAACTGTATAAACAGAAATAGGTGAGACACATCTTTATTTTGAAATGTCTCACCTATTTATTGCTAGTCTTTATGCCTTACAATGTAGACTGATTCAGCAAAATCGTACTGTTATTCGCCGCAAACTGACGAATCTCAGGACAAGCCATAAGGAACTTTCTATTCAGCATCAAAGACCTAGCTTCCTTACAACTGTCAAAGAACTGATTTAAAGCCATAACTCTAGTTTCGAGTCTCTTCAAAGTTAAGAACCAGCGAATACCATTTGCAGCATGTACAATAAGACCGTCGCTAAACAGTATCTCACGACCTCTACGATTAGCAGGGTTCTTTGCCTCAGCACTGATTTCGTCTGCCAATTTCTTTACGACTTCATTTACAGTCATAAAGATAATCTCGTTTCCAGTACTGTTTTCAATATTCTTGTTAAGCATCTCAATAGCCTTAACATTGCCATTCAAAATTTCCTCAGGAGGTACGGTCTTATCCTTGTACTTAGCAAAAGCTAAGAAACGATTTCCAACCTCGTTTCCAAGGTTTCCGAGGATTCTACTGCTTACGATTCGAGACTCTATAGAATCTTCATGATGATTCAGAATATTGCTTACTGCCACCCAACTACGAGGAGAAGCAAACAACATGCAATCATAGTCTCCGCTATCTTTATAGGTATGAAGATCAGAAGGTTTCCACTGAACATAGGCAGTTACCAAAGGATTTACACCATTACGAACTGCCCAAGTTCTCCAAGCCTTGTCGTCAGGCATAACGTTAAACATAGAACAACGGTTTACGAAGTTTGCCTCCATTCCCTCAAAGTCTCCACCATCTTCCTCACCGTTACCCAAACAAACTACAAGCCATTCAGCTGGAAGTTCATACTGTCCAAGTCTACGTTCATTCAGCAACTGATAAGCAGCAGTACGAAGACTACGAGAACAAGAGGTAATTTCGTCAAGTACAAGAATTCCTTTCTTACCGTCTCGCTCCTCATTAGGAAGGATATCATTTTGCAACCATACTGCCTTAGTATGTTCCGCATTAGGGAACGGAATACCCTTCAGGTCAGTTTCACTGTAAAGCAGAAGTCGAATATCTACATATCCTATTTCCAACTCCTTAGTAAGAGTCTCAATACTCTCAGTCTTACCAATACCACCCTTGCCTAAACCAAACAAGGGACGGAAGTCACCGTCAACGAACTGCTGTTTCACTATTTCAGTAAACTCCGAAACTGTAACAATAGGTACATTATTTGCCATTATAAGTATCCTCCATTATATAATACGCATTCTAACTATACTGTAACGCCTATTCTCTATTCTCTGTTTTCTATTCTCTATTTACTATTTAATCTCCTATTATTCTTATACGCCCTCATCATACTCTGTAACTTTGCCAAAGGGAGCCTTGAAACCTTTGAAGCCATTCTTGCATATTATCCAGATTGTATTCTTATATTTCTTAGCCCACTTAGTTCCTTTTATGCTATTCTCATCAAATCCAAAGTAACCATCAGTAAGTATAATGGTCGTTATTACTCTAGCCCTCTTATTGTCAAGGTATTCAAAAATACAAGATGGATTAGTTCCTCCACCTCCAAGTATTGAAACCTTTTTAACGTCCTGTATACTTTTTATACTGCCTGCACTTTGAACTTTAGCATCCCAGTATATAAGCTCTGCATCAACCTTATACTGCTTAAACAGGTTTCTAAGATGTCCTATAAACTCTGCTAAGTCATTCTCAGATATAGACCCAGAAGTATCTATACAGATTTTAACATCTTTTAAAGATCCGTCGGGTGAAGGAGATGGTCCAGGATAAACTGCATCTTGCCAGTACATTCTTTTATCAGGCTTTGCAAAAGAAACATCTGTCTGTTGATTCTCAATTAAGTATTTCTTAATAATCTTCTTCCAGTTAAGCTTACTCTCCATAAGCTTTTTGCACAATCTTTCAAGTCCACCAGGATCCGAACCTGTACTACGATTGCATAACTCATTCCTTATCTGAGCCTCAGATATTAACTGTCTAGCCTTAGCTTCTTCCTGAAGTTTATTACCATTTTCTCCTGCAGGAAATACATCAAGCACGTAATTTTTGTCAATCTTAAAGTTATACTCTCCACCTTTGCGACGTAGTTTAAAGTTATATTCCTTATGAAGAAGTCCTCCATTATCTACAACTTCGCTAGCCGCAATATCTGCAAAGTATCCATTAGACTTAGCCTGATTATACAAATCATCATAGATACTGTCTACAGAATCATTGTCTATATCAATGTTATTAAAGAATAACGCTTCATCCGGCATTGTTATATTCGATCTATAATTAACTGTCCCATAAGCTTTACTCTTGTTCATTCCAAGACAAAACTCTTCATGTAAAAGCTTATTGACATATAAGTCACAAGCTACATTCCAAAGTTTAAGGTCTCTATCCTTAATTCGAACTGCATGCATCAGAGCTATATGTCCTACCTCATGTAGTATAACGAACATAAACTCACTAAATGGGAGTTTCTCACTAAATCCAACGTTATAGAAAAATTCATTAGAGCTTACTCCCATAGTAGGAATGCTTTCAGAAGGAACCTTGTTCATAACCTCATATACTGAAGAATAAAAAGGTCTTAACCACTTTAGAACGATGAGTGCTTTTGCAAACTTTTGATCTAGGGTAATTCCTTCCTCGATTAGCTTCTTATCTTCATCAGTTATCAAAATATCACCACCGTCATCCACTGAACTCTGATTTGTTTCATACCTTTACACGAGGAGGCTCAGACACATCAAGGTCCTTCGGTTCATCATTTACAAGCCCAACTACTCTTACAATGCCACTATTCTTAATCATCTTACGACACATCAGGCAAGGCTGAGGATTTGCAGGAGTTCCATCAAAGTTTTCACCCGCAATATAAATTGTTGCGCCTTTCATTTCTTCCTTAGAAGCATTGATAATACTATTCTCTTCAGCATGACAAGCTACGCACAGTTCATAACGCTGACCAGAAGGTACACCCATTGCTTCTCTTGCACAATATCCAATATCACTACAGTTCTTTTCACCTGCAGGAGCACCATTATATCCACAGCTTACGATACGGTCATCTTTTACAATGACTGCACCATAATTTCGACGCAGACAAGTACTAAGAGCAAGTACCTGCTTTGCAATATTCAGGTAATACAAATCTTTCATCACCTGTTTAATCTCTTTATCGCTATAAACACTCATAGAATTTTTATAACGATTATTACAAATATCAACTGCTTTTGCCATCAACTCTGAACGTCTAGACATTTTTTATCCTCCAACATTATATTTTATTATATCAAAAATACTAAACTGTATTCTAAACAAGATAAAACAAAATGGGATAGCATCACGAACATTCGCAATGCTACCCCATTTCAATAAATATCAAATCTCTTTTACCAGTCAAGGTCTCCTATATTCTAACTATAAGTTCCTCCACCTGAATTTTCAGTCTAGCTATCTCCGTAACTGTATTCACCAGATTCGTTATACGTATTGTTATCAGAAACGTTCTTTTCAGACTACAAGTACTCAAATTTCTGATTAGGTTTCACTACAGAAGCCTAAAACCCACAAACCAGCTTATATATCTTCTAAGCTACGCCCATCAGCTTATTCTTTATGTCTCCTGCATAATACCCGTAGGCATAAACTCTACTATTTCCAGTAGTATAATGAATTTTTTCCTTGACTCCAGCATTTTGAGCATAGACATATATTTTTGTACCTTCTATACAAATTATTTGAACAAGCCCTAAATGGAACTCAGGACGCTTTGTCTACGCAACTATGATGAATCTATTACATAATCTACAGTAATCTTTGTGAATTGCAACTGTTAATACTCTATTTTCTTTGTCTATCTCTTTTATCTCAAGAACACCAGGTATCTTTCTAGCTTGCTTATATTTTAGCGTAGGCCATCTGTCAGTTTTAATAGTTATATACCCACCCTAAACATCTACAACTTGATAAGACCTTTCCATTACAGGATAGTTTTTACTATTCCACATATCGTATCCAGGCTCTTTTATACCTGCTATCATTGCAGTACGAGGTATATCCTGAATTGGAGATGTAGGCAAGTCATTTATTGTTATTCTCTTTCTTTTTCCAAACATCTTCCTCAAGTGAGATATAAGTTCTTGCTCAGAATTGATATGTATTCTACCATTACATATATTGTACATATACATAATTCTTTGAGCCTGCTCATAATTTAAGCCCATATCTCTTTGTAAAGTCTGCATTGTCACTTTATCAAAGCAACACAACACATTATTTAAGCATTGTATCTCAGTCTGATTAAATCCTAGCTGCTATAACCTTTGAGGATTAAAGTCGAATTGACTTGCAGCTGTATACACTCCCATACCATTTCCACTATAATTAGTATAAAATTCATCCATATATGTCACCACCAAAATTTACTAGTATTATTCTATTTCTACTAGCTTAAACTTATAAGTTTTAATAAATTAAATATTTTATATTTATAAAAGTCAAAGACCATTTTTTCGCGTCAGAAATATAGTATAATAAAAAAGAGCCTTAAGATATAAAAATATCTCAAAGCTCTTTTGTCATTCCCCAGCCTTAAACCAAGGAAGGCATATTATATTTCATATAAGCCTGCTCTCTAAGTTTATGAGAGCTCAGCTTAACAGGAGGCTCAACTTCATCTTCAGAAAGTTCAATCGGTTTTACAAGCTCAAGACTCTCTAAAGCTTGAGATAACTGATCATCGCTTAAGTATCCCTTACATTTCTGAAGAAGTTCTTTCACTTTCTCATAGTCAACCATTTCTGTCCAATCAACGTTCATCGTGTCATTTATATGATTGACAAGTTTTGTAAAAGCAGCAGGTCCAAACTTCTTTATGCCTGCTATATTATCACTCTTGTCTCCCACCGTCGCCTTATAAAGCATTATAGCATTGAAAGGAACGTCACACTTTAATTCATTGTTCACAACAGCACCAAAAGTTTTCATATCGACAGCACCATATCCGCTGCTGCTCTTAAAACGATATAAACCAACTCTATCACTGATATTTACTGCTATATCAAGGTCACAGGTAACTATGATTGTATAGTCAAATACATCACTATAGACCATCAAAGAATGAACAAGGTCATCTGCTTCAATACCATCTATCTTATATACGTTATATCCAGCATCTATAAGGATGTTTCGAACAAGTTCAATGTTACTGAAGTCTTCATCATTCAGCTTCTTTGCTCTATTTGCTTTGTATTCCTTAGCTTCTTCACTGTCTCCATCTTTTCGTTTCGACTTACTATCGAAACAGACAGACACAACTACATGCTTTCCGTTTTTCTCGAGTTTCTTACGTATACCTTCAATTTCACGTAAAGCATAATAAATTTGAGAAACGTCTTTTTCTACAACTACTCCGCCAACTTCAACAGGAGTAGACAGCCTTCTCATTCTGCCACTGTCAAGAGCGAATTTATATTTATAGTACAAGAATTGAAAGTCAAAGATTAAATGCAAGAAATGTGGGTCATCTTCAACTCCTCCAACGCTATCACTTG